>Ga0180216_1000631_pt1 | contig 35335 bp, 33 predicted proteins | sample eDN3rd37CBELigMG_FD_128879 | JGI IMG/M metagenome (GOLD analysis project Ga0180216, IMG submission 128879) | Enriched Miracle-Growth compost microbial communities from Emeryville, California, USA - eDNA 3rd pass 37_C BE-Lig MG (version 2)... ... | reverse complement strand
CGTTGATGCCGACGCACATCGAGCAGCCGGAATCCGCCCATTCAAGGCCGGCATCGCGGAAGATCTTGTCGAGGCCTTCTTCCTCGGCCTGCTGCTTCACCAAGGTCGAGCCGGGGGAGACGAGGCCCGGCACCTTGGCGGTGCGGCCGGCCAGCACGGCGGCGGCCGCCCGCAAGTCCTCGATGCGTGAGTTGGTGCAGGAGCCGATGAAGATGCGGTCGACAGCGATGTCGGTGAGCTTCTTGCCCGGCGCGAGGCCCATATAGTCGATGGCGTCGCGCAGATACTGCGCGCGCGCCGGATCGCCTTCGCGGTTGGGATCGGGCACTGTCGCATCGATCGGCAGCGCATCGTCCGGCGTGGTGCCCCAGGTGACGATCGGCGCGATGGCGGCGGCGTCCAGCGTGACCTCGCGATCGAACGAGGCATCGGCATCAGAGGCGAGCGTCGACCAATGTTCGACAGCGCGATCGAAGTCCGCGCCTTGCGGCGCATAGGGACGGCCCTTGAGATAAGCAAAGGTCGTCGCGTCCGGCGCCACCATGCCGCAGCGGCCGCCCGCTTCGATGGACATGTTGCAGAGCGTGAGCCGGCCCTCGACCGACAAAGCGCGAATGGCGCTGCCGGCGAACTCGATGGCATGGCCCTGCGCGCCGTCGGCGTGGATGCGCGCGATGATCGCCAGCGCAATGTCCTTGGCGGCGATGCCGGGCGTCGCTGCGCCTTCGACGGCGATGCGCATGCGCTTCGGCTTCTTCTGCCAGATCGTCTGCGTCATGAGCACATGCGCGACTTCGGATGCGCCGATGCCGAAGGCATAGGCGCCGAGCGCGCCATGCGTCGACGTGTGACTGTCGCCGCAGACGATCAGCAGACCCGGCAATGTCAGCCCCTGCTCGGGACCGACGACGTGAACGATGCCCTGACGCCGGTCGTGAAGGCCGAACAGCTTGATGTCGTTCTCGCTCGTATTCGTCGTGAGATTGCGCACCATCGCCGCGATTTCGGGATTGGCGATGTCATGGTCGCGCCCGCGCGTCGGCACGTAATGGTCGGCGACGCCGAAGGTCAGTGACGGCTCGGCGGCGCGGCGGCCGCGCGCCTTCATTTGGCTGAAGGCGTGGAAAGAGCCTTCGTGCACGTAGTGACGATCGACCCAGAGCAGCGCTGCGCCGTCCTCGCGGCGCGTGATCTCGTGCGCCTGCCAGAGCTTGTCGATGAGATTAAGCGGCTCGGTCATACGCGGCTAGGTCCTTCCTTGCGCATCATATGTGAGCACGGCTGCCGGAAAACGAGGCTTGCCGTGGTTTTCCAATAATGTATTCTAAAAGATACCAAGTAAAGCCGCTAGCGGGCGGCGCCCCGAAACAAGGGAAAGCGTGCGTTGCGCGACTGGCTCGGCGAGGCGAAGGCGAAGCAGGTCTATATGGTCCTGCGCGACCGCATCTTGAGCGGTGCCGTCGGATTTGGCGCACGCCTCCCGACCGAGAATGAACTGGCGCAAGCCCATGGCGTGTCGCGCGTCACCGTGCGCCGCGCGCTCGGCGAGCTCGAGCGCGAGCGGCTGATCGAGCGCCGCCGCAGCGCCGGCACCCGCGTGATCTACCGGCCGTCGCCGGCGCCGATGACCGCCGATATTTCCGGCGTGCTTGCCAATCTCGCCGACATGGGCCGCCGCACCGCGGTCAAGCTGCTCGCCTTCGATTATGTGCCGGCGGAAGGGCCTGTCGCGCAGATGTTGCGCGCGGAGCCGGATCAATTGCTGCAGCGGGCCGTGCGTGTCCGCTCCGTCGACGGCGTGCCGTTCTCTTATCTGACGACCCATGTGCCCGAGAGCGTGTCGGTCACCTTCACCAAGCAGGAACTCGCATCGCGTCCGCTGCTGGAGCTCTTGGACCGCGCCGGCGTCAAGGCCGAGCAGGCGCGGCAGCGCCTGAGCGCGGTGCTGGCGACGCCCGAGGTCGCCGAAGCGCTCGATGTGCGCACCGGATCGCCACTCATCGAACTGGTCCGCGTGGTGTACGATCAGGACGGCCGCGGCGTTGAACATCTGCACGCGCTGTATCGGCCGGATCGTTACGCCTTTGAAATCGACCTCGTGCGCTCCGGCGCCGACGAGAAGCTGGCCTGGGAGCCGGCGCGCCGGCCGAGTGGCCAGGCGGAAGACGAAAGCAGCCGCGACAAAGCGGCGCGTCGCAAAGTCAGGCCGTCTCGCCTGAAATCATTGTCTTAAACAAAAGAGGGGAAGGAATATGTCGATATCGCCGTTCAGCCGCCGCAGTTTTCTCGCCACGAGCGCGCTTGGTGCCGCCACGCTCGCCATGCCGTCGGTGCTGCGCGCCCAAGGCGCGGGCGTGAAGCTCGGCATCCTTCATCCGGTGAGCGGCGCGCTCTCCTATTCGGGCACGCAAGGCCGCCTCGGCGCCATGCTCGCGATCGAAGAATTGAATGCGGCCGGCGGCATCAAGGGCCTCGGCAAGATCGACGCGGTGCTGGGCGACGCACTGTCGACGCCGGAAGGCGGCAACGCCGAAGTCGAGAAGATGAACGCGGCCGGTGTCGCGGCCATCGTCGGCGGCTACGCCTCGGCGATCTGCCTTGCCGTCAGCCAGGCGGCCGCGCGCTACGATCTGCCTTACGTGGTGGACGTCGGCGTTGCCGACTCGATCGTCACCCGCGGTCTCAAGAACACGTTCCGTTTCGGCCCTGGCTTCGGCGCGATCGCCAAGGGCGCGATCGAAAACCTCGCCGCGATCAACGACGGCGCCGGCAAGCCGGCCAAGACCGTGATGATCGTGCATGAGGACTCGCTGTTCGGCGCGGGCCTCGCCAAGCTCCTGAACACCGAGCTGCCCGGCCGCGGCTTCCAGATCCTCGAGACCATCGCGCACCCGACGCCGACGCGCGACTTCAACAACGTGGTGCTGAAGATCAAGGCGCAGAACCCGGATCTGGTGATCCCGGCCAACTACTACAACGAATACGTCCTGCTCGCCCGCACGATGCAGCAGCAGAAGGTGCGGCCGAAGGGCATCTATTCGGTGCTCGGCGGGGCGGCGTCCTCGTACAAGTTCGTCAAGGAATTCCCCGACGCCGCCAAATACATCATGGACTGCAATCACTGGTTCGACCCGAAGAACCCGAAGGCGCTCGAGCTGAAGAAGAAGGTCGAGGACAAGGGCCAGTTCTACACCTACGAAGTCTACATGAACTATTCGGCCGTCCTGCTCGCGGCCGACGCCATCGCCCGCGCCGGCACCGCCGACCGGCCCAAGGTCATCGAGGCGCTGGCCTCGTCGACCTTCGCCGGCCACGTGATGCCCTACGGCCCGACCAAGTTCGTGAACGGCCAGAACGAGGGTGCGGCGCCTTGCAACACACAGGTGCTCGACAACGACATCAAGGTCGTGCTGCCGGAGAAGTTCGCGCAGACCAAGCCCGTCTTCCCGATGCCGGCCTGAGCCGGCGCCTTCACCGCTGCTGCGCGGGCGGCGTCATCGGCGCCGCCCGCAAGAAGCGTTCCGAGTGACACGTCTTTCCAAGTGAACCGCGTCTCGTGCTGTCGCCTGTCATCCTGATCACCGCGATCCTCAACGGTCTTTTGACCGGGGCGGTCTATGCGCTCGTCGCGCTGGGGCTGACGCTGATCTACGGCGTGCTGCACATCATCAACTTCGCGCATGGGGCGCTCTTGAGCGCGGCGATGTTCGCCGCCTTCTTTTCCTTCACGCTGCTCCGGCTCGATCCTTATCTCGCCGTGTTCGTCGTGACGCCGGCTTTCTTCCTGCTGGGCTATCTGCTGCAGCGCTTCGTCATCGGCCCGACCTCGCGGGGCGACGATCGCAACATGCTGCTGGTCACGCTCGGCCTCTCGGTCGTGATCGAGAACGTGCTGCTCTATTCCTTCCGCGCCGACACCCGCACCATCGACGTGCCTTATGCCTTCGAGACGCTGGATCTCGGCTTCACGTTCCTGCCGATCCCGCGGCTGATCGGCTTCGGCGTCGTGTTCCTGGTGGCGCTCGCGCTCTGGGCCCTGATGCGTTTCACCGATGTCGGCAAGGCGATCCGCGCCGTCGCCAAGGAGAAGCTCGGCGCGCAGCTCTCCGGCATCGATGTCGCGCACGTCTATGCCATGACCTTCGGCCTCGGCACCGCCTGCGTCGCCATCGCGGCGTGCCTCCTGATGCCGAGCTATTACGTCAACCCGACGGTCGGCAACGCCTTTGTACTCATCGCCTTCACCATCGTCGTCCTCGGCGGCATGGGCTCGGTCCCGGGTGCGCTGATTGGCGGCTTCGTCATCGGCGTGGTCGAGAGTCTGTCCGGCCTCTTCCTCGGCGAGTCGCTCGGCCAGATCGGCATATTCCTCATCTTCATCGCCGTGCTGCTGGTGCGGCCGACCGGGCTGTTCGGAGCCAAGTCATGAAGCGGCTCGGCGCCATCATCCTCGTCGTCGCGGTGCTGGCTGCGGTGCCGCTCGTCGTGCAGTCGAATACGACGCTCAACTTCCTGGTCGTGACCTTGCTGGTCGCGCTGGCGGGGCAGGGCTGGAACATCCTCGGCGGCTATGGCGGCCAGTATTCGTTCGGCCATGCGGCCTTTTTCGGCACCGGTGCTTATGCGACCGCGATCCTGCAGGTGCGCTATGGCGTCAATGCGTGGCCGGCTTTCGCCGCCGGCATCGCACTCGGCGCCGCGGTCGGCTGGATCATCGGCGCCTTGACGTTCCGCGCCGGCTTGCGCGGCTCGTACTTTGCGCTGGTGACGCTTGCCTTTGCCGAGGTGCTGCGCATCATCGCCAGCGTCGCGCCGATCACGGGGGCGGGCGTCGGCACCTTGGTCAAGCTCGATCTGCGCTTCGAGGCGCTGCAGTTCCAGAGCCGCGCCTCCTTCTATTGGTTCATCCTGGCGCTGGTCGCCGTCTCTCTCCTGATCGCGCACGCGATTGAGCGCTCGCGCTTCGGCGCCTATCTGATCGCGGTGCGCGAGAACGAGGACGCCGCCAAGGCGCTCGGCGTGAACACCACGCGCATCAAGCTCGGCGCCATGGTCATCTCCGCCGCGATCACCGCCGCGTCCGGGTGCTTCTACACGCAGTATTTCCTCTTCATCGATTCCGGCATCGCTTATGGCGCGCGCATGTCGGTCGAGGCCCTGCTGACGCCGATCATCGGCGGCGTCGGCACCGTGTTCGGCCCGCTCGTCGGCGCGCTGGTGGTGCAGGCGCTCGGGGAGGCAGCCAAGCACGTCGCGGGCGACGCGCCGGGCCTCAGCCTCATCGTCTATGGCTGCGTGCTGGTGCTGGTGATCGGCTTTGCGCCCCGCGGGCTCATCGGCCTCGTCGATACGGTGCGCCGCGCTGTGGCGCGGCCGGCGAAGCGGGAGGCCGTCAATGGCTGAGGCGCTGCTGTCGGTCGATCGCGTATCGTGCCGGTTCGGCGGCCTCCTGGCCGTCAACTGCGCGACGCTTAACGTCGAGGCCGGCTGCATCACCGGCCTGATCGGGCCCAACGGCGCCGGCAAGACGACGCTGTTTTCGATCATCTCCGGCTTCCAGCGGCCGACGGACGGGCAGGTGCGCTACAAGGGTGAGGTGATCACCGGACTTGCGCCGCACGACCTGGCGCGGCGCGGCATCGCGCGCACCTTCCAGATCGTGCAGCCCTTCGCGGGCTTGTCGGTGCGCGAGAACATCCTCGTCGGCGCGCATCTGCGTCATCCCAAGCGCGGTGACGCGCTCGCCGCCGCCGATCGGGTGGGCCGTGAGCTCGGCCTTGGCGATATGCTCGACCGGCCCGCCGACACGCTCACCGTTGCAGGCCGCAAGCGGCTGGAGCTTGCCAAGGCCCTGGCGACCGAGCCGCAGCTTCTGCTGCTCGACGAGGTGCTGGCCGGGCTCAATCCTTCGGAGATCCGCGACATGGTGCCGGTGATCCGCGCGTTGTGCGACCGCGGCATTACCATCCTGATGATCGAGCACGTGATGCAGGCGGTGATGAGCCTGTCCCGGCAGATGTATGTGCTCGCGGAGGGCGCGATCATCGCGCAGGGAGCGCCGGCCGAGGTGGCCTCCGACCGCCGCGTGATCGAGGCCTATCTCGGCCATGGCGCCGCCAAGAAGCTTGGGGTGGTGTCATGACCGATGCGCTCCTCGACGTGCGCGGCCTGCGCGCCGGCTACGGCGAAACGAATGTCTTGAGCGGCATCGATCTGACGGTCGCGCGCGGCGAGATCGTGGCGGTGCTCGGCTCCAACGGCGTCGGCAAGTCGACGCTGAACCGCACGCTTTCCGGCGTCGTACGCGCGCGGGAAGGCTCCATCCGCTTCGATGGCGCATCGATCGAGCAGGAGAAGCCGCCGGCCATCGTGGGGCGCGGGCTCATCCATGTGCCGGAAGGCCGCCGCATCTTCCCGAACATGACGGTGAGCGACAATCTCGACCTCGGCAGCTATCGCCGCGCGACGGCCAGGCGTGCGCAGAATCGCGAGCGGGTGTTCGGCATCTTTCCGCGCCTGCGCGAGCGCATGTCGCAATATGCCGGCACGCTTTCCGGCGGCGAGCAGCAGATGCTCGCCATTGGCCGCGGCCTGATGGCCGAGCCGAAGCTGATTATCCTCGACGAGCCATCGCTCGGCCTGTCGCCCCTTCTGGTCGAGGAGCTGTTCACGCTGATCGGCCGCATCCGCGCTGAGGGCGTCGCCATCCTGTTGGTCGAGCAGAACGTGGTGCAGAGCCTCGAGGTCGCCGATCGGGCCTACATCCTGGCGGAGGGCGTCTTCGTGATGTCCGGCGCCGCCAGCACGATCGCCGCCGACCCCGAACTCAAGCGCGCTTATTTGGGACTTTAGAGCATGTTCCGTTTGCCGGAAGCAAACCACGCGCCGCTCGTCCCCGCGAAAGCGGGGACCGAGGGGCGACACGTGCAAACATCGACGCCGCGCTGGATTCCCGTTTCCGCGGGAATGAGCGGAGGCTGTTTCTGCCTCATCGAAGACAGCTTTAGCCGGGACTAAAACGAATGACTGAACAGACTTTGCGCGCCCGTCTCGCGCGTCCGCCCATTCTCATCGCGCCGGGCGTCTACGACCCCTTGACCGCGCTGATCGCCGAGCAGGCGGGTTTCGAGGCGATGTATGTGTCGGGCGCGGCCATTGCCTATACCAAGCTCGGACGTCCCGATATCGGTCTGGTCTCCTTGAGCGAGGTGGTCGACACGGTGACGTTGATCCGCGACCGCGTCGGCGCTTATCTCGTGGTCGATGCCGACACCGGCTACGGCAACGCGCTCAATGTCGAGCGCACGGTGCGCCTGCTGGAGCGCGCGGGCGCCAGCGCCATCCAGCTCGAGGACCAGGACTTCCCCAAGCGCTGCGGCCATCTCGACGACAAGGCGCTGATTCCGGCGCTGGAAATGGCCGGCAAGATCAAGGCCGCGGTGGATGCACGCCGGTCGCGCGACACTCTTATCATCGCGCGCACCGATGCCGTGGCGGTGGAAGGCTTCGACAGCGCCGTGGAACGCGTCGCCATTTATCGCGAGGCCGGCGCCGACATGCTGTTCATCGAGGCGCCGCGCGAACGCGGCGAGCTCGCGCGCGTCGTCGAGCGCGTCGGCAAGAGCCTGCCGTTGATGGCCAATATGGTGGAAGGCGGCAAGACGCCGATCGTGCCGGCGCATGAGCTGGAGAAGATCGGCTTCTCCTTCGTCATTTTCCCCGGCGGCATTGTCCGCGCCATTGCCAAAGCGGCGCAGGATTTCTACGCCACGCTTCATGCGCAGGGCACAACCGACGCTTTCCGCGGCCGCATGTTCGATTTCAACGCGCTCAATGATCTGATCGGCACGCCGGAGACTTTGGAGCGCGGCAAATGGTACGCGGACTACAAGCCGGGCAAGAACTGATGCGTACGCTCGATCCGGTCACCCTCGCGGTGCTCAACGGCCGTCTGGTGCAGATCGCCGACGAGATGGACGCGACCTTGTTTCGCTCGGCCTTCAACCCGATCATCGCCGAGGCGCACGACGCCTGCCACGGCCTCTATCACGCCGAGACCGGCGCGACTTTGGTGCAGGGCACGTCGGGCCTGCCGATCTTCGTCGGCGCCATGGCCTTCGCCGTGAAGGCGGTGATCGACAAGGCCAAGGCGCAGGGCGACCTTACCGAAGGCGACATCTATCTCTTCAACGACCCATACGATGGCGGCACGCATCTCAACGACTTCCGCCTGGTGCGGCCGGTGATGCGTAACGGCAAGGTGTTCGCCTGGCTCGCCTCGGTCGGCCACTGGCTCGATGTCGGCGGCAACGTGCCCGGCAACTTCAACGCCAAGGCGACCGAGAGCTTCCAGGAAGGCTTCCGTATTCCGCCGGTGAAGATCGTGCGCGCCGGCGTGTTCCAGCAGGATGTCGCCGACATCCTCGCGGCTAATTCGCGTGTGCCGCAGTCGAACTGGGGCGATCTCAACGGCCAGCTCAATGCGCTGCAGCTCGGCGAACAGCGCGTCCATGCTCTGCTCGACGAATACGGTGACGACACCGTCGAAGCCGCCATGCAGGCGCTGTCGTCCCGCGCCGAGGCGTTGATGCGCGCCAATATCGCGGCGCTGCCGGACGGCACCTATTCGTACGACGATTTCCTCGACAATGACGGCATCAGCGATGAACCGCTGCGCATCGCGCTCGACCTGACCATTGCCGGCGATCGCATGACGCTCGACTTCTCGCGCTCGGCGCCGCCGTGCCGCGGGCCGCTCAACATCGCGCGCTCGACGGCGGTCGCCTGCTGCTATGTCGCGCTCAAGCATCTGTTCACCGACGTGCCGGCCAATGCCGGATGCCTGGCGCCGATCGACTTCGTCATTCCCGATACGACGCTGCTCGGCGTCTCGGCGCCGAAGCCCGTCGGCGGTTACACCGAAACCATCCTGCGCGTCATCGACACGGTGTTCGGCGCTTTTGCCAAGGCCGCGCCGGAGCGGGCCAATGGCAGCCCCTATGCGACCATCAACGCGCTGTCGCTCGCCGGCTGGCGGGCCGATCACAAGCGCTGGGTGATGTTCTGCTTCTTCGGCGGCGGGCTCGGCGGCAATCCGGAAGGCGACGGCCTCAACCACGGCAACAACCCGATCTCGACCGCGACCATCCCCCCGGCGGAGATTCTGGAGTCGCTTTATCCGATCATGTTCACGCAGTGGGCGCTGCGCTCCGATTCCGCCGGGCCCGGCTTCAACCGCGGCGGCTGCGGCGCCATTTACGAGATCGAGGCGCTGAACGAGGGCGACACCGACGTGTTCTTGCTCGGGGAGCGCGGCAAGTTTCCGCCCTTCGGCGTCAATGGCGGCAGGAGCGCCGCGCTCAACCGCTTCTTTTTCGAGAGTGAGAAGGGCGAGGCTTCGCCCGATCTCGTCTCCAAGATCACCGATGTGCGCATCAAGCGCGGCCAGCGCGTGCGGCTGGAAACGCCGGGCGGCGGCGGATTCGGCGATCCGATGACGCGTGAGCCGGCCCGCGTCGCCCGCGACGTCGCGCTCGGTTACGTGTCGCGCGACAAGGCGGCGAGCGATTACGGCGTCGCGGTCACGTCCGACGGCAGCGTCGATGAGGCCGCAACGGCCAGGCTGCGCGGGGGAGCCCGCGCGTGAGTGACAAGATGAGCGAGAAGAAAGCCATCGTCGGCGTCGATGTCGGCGGCACCTTCACCGACCTGTTCCTGTTCGATGAGGCCGCGCGCGCCTTCCGCACCGCCAAGGTGCCGTCGAACCGCGGCAACGAGGCCGCCGGCTTCATGCAGGGCCTGGAAGCGCTGGGCGACGTCTCAAGCTTCGGCTCCATCGTGCATGGCACCACGGTCGGCACCAATATGCTGCTCGAGCGCAAGGGCACGCGCGTCGGCGTCATCACCACGCGCGGTTTCCGCGACGTTCTGGAAATGCGCCGCCGCGACCGCCGCCAGACCTGGGGCCTGTGGGGTGACTTCACTCCCATCGCCGACCGCGATCTTCGGCTCGAGGTCGATGAGCGCACGCTCGCGGACGGCACCATCCGCACCGCCGTCGATGTCGAGGCGGTGCGCAAGGCGGCGGAGGAACTGAAGGGCAAGGGCGCGCAGGCGCTCGCCATCATCTTCATCAATGCCTATGCCAATGCGGAGAACGAGAAGCGCGCATTCGAAGCGGCGCAGGCGGTGTGGCACAACGAGCACGTCTCGGCCTCGCACCAGGTGCTGCCGGAGATCCGCGAGTTCGAGCGCGCCTCGACCACCGGCCTCAACGCCTATCTGCAGCCGGGCGTCGCCGCTTATCTGGCGCGGCTGGAGCAGGCGCTCGACGACAACAAGTTCAAGGGCACGTTCCACATCGTGCAGTCGAACGGCGGCGTGATGTCGACGAAGACGGCGCGCCGTCTGCCGGTGCGCACCGCGCTGTCGGGTCCCGCGGCGGGCGTCATCGCGGCGGCGGCGATCGCCCGCGCGGCCGGCCACGAGAACATCATCACCGGCGATCTCGGCGGCACCTCGTTCGACGTGTCGCTGGTCGCCGGCGGCAAGCCGTCGCTGGCGGCGCAAACCACCATCGATTTCGGCATGGTCATCCGCACGCCGATGATCGAGATCACCACCATCGGCGCCGGCGGCGGCTCCATCGCCTGGGTCGATCGCGGCGGCCTGTTGCAGGTCGGCCCGGAAAGCGCCGGCTCGGTGCCCGGCCCCGTGTGCTACGGCCAGGGCAATGAGCGGCCGACCTTGACCGATGCCCATGTCGTGCTCGGCCGCATCAACGCGGCGCGGCCGATCGGCGGCAAGCTCGCCGCGCTCGACGTCGAAGCCGCCAAGCGCGCCATCGACAAGCATGTGGCAAAGCCGCTCAACATCGACGTGATGGCGGCGGCGGAAGCCATCGTCCGCGTCGCCGATGCACGCATGGCCGGCGCCATTCGCCTCGTGTCCATCGAGCGTGGTCATGACCCGGCAAAGTTCGTCGCCATGCCGTTCGGCGGCGGCGGCGCGCTGCATGTCAGCGCGCTGGTGAAGGAGATTGGCCTCAAGGGCGCGCTGGTGCCGCGCTTCCCGGGCGTCACCTCGGCGCTCGGCTGTGTCATCGCCGATCTGCGCCACGACCAGGTGCAGACCGTCAATCTGATGGTCGATGGGCTCGACATCGCCGCGCTCGATGCGCGCATGGTGACCGCCGGCAAGGAAGCCAAGGCGGTGGTGGACGCCGCTGGCATCGCCGTCGAGCGCGTCGATGTGCTGTTCGAGCTCGACATGCATTATCTCGGCCAGACGCATACGGTGGCGGTGCCGCTGCCGGTAACGTTCAGTGAGAGCGGCACGGGCATCACCGAGGCGACGATCCGCGCCGCGTTCGACAAGACCTACGAGGCCGCGTTCAGCCGGCTGCTGCCGGGCATTCCGACGCGCATCGTGTCGCTGCGCACGGCCGCGGTCGGCCGCCGTCCGGCCTTCGACCTCACGGCTTTCGCGCCGGGCGCCGATGCTTCGCTCGCCAAGGCGGAAAAGGGAACACGCAAGGTGTTTCACGGCGGCGCATGGCACGACGCCAAAGTGTGGTCGCGGCTCGATCTGCCGGCGGGGACGACCATCGAAGGCCCGGCGGTGCTCGAGCAGCCCGACGCCACCATCTTCATCGATCCCGATCTCGCCGGCCGCGTCGATGCGCTCGGCAATCTCGTCGTGGAGCGCAAATGATGACCATCGCGACAACTGCGCTGCTGCTGGTCGATCTGCAGAACGACTTCGTCCACCCGAACGGCGCCTATGCGCGCGGCGGCGCTGTCAGCGCCGAGGCGGCCGCCTTGCCGGCCAAACTCAAGCCGCTGGCCGATGCGGTGCGCGCCAAAGGCGGCGTGGTTGGCGGCACCATGTTCACCTTGGTGCCGGGACGCGGCGGCGAACCGTTGATCTCGCCGCATCTGAAGAAGCTGCGGCCGTTTCTGCGCAAGGGCGATTTCCTGCCCGGCTCGTGGGGCCAGCAGGTGGTCGATGAGTTGCAGCCGCTCGATTTCACGGTCGAGAAGCTGGCTTATTCGGCTTTCTATATGAGCCGGCTCGACTGGCTGCTGCGCAAGTTCGGCGTCGAGCGGCTGATCGTGGGCGGCATCGTCACCAATGGCGGCGTCGCCTCGACCGTGCGCGACGCGCATGTCCGCGATATCGAGGTGACCGTGCTGGAAGACGGCTGCGCCGCGCCGACGCCCGCCATGCACAGCGCCGCGATCGAGGGCCTGCGCCCGGTCGCCAATATCGTCACCATCGCCGAGGTGCTCAAGAGCATCGGATGAGCCGGGTCCTGCCGCCGCCTGCAAGCTTCGACGCCGACGTGCCGTTGATCATCATCGGCGCAGGCGCGGCGGGGCTGTGCGCGGCGCTGGCGGCGAAGGAAGCGGGCGTCGATCCCATCGTCATCGAGCGCGACGCCGTGCCGGCTGGCTCCACGGCGCTGTCGGCGGGTCTCATTCCGGCGGCGGGGACGCGCTTCCAGCGCGCCAAGGGCATCGAGGACAGCCCGACGCTGTTCGCGCAGGATATCCAGCGCAAGGCGCATGGCGAGAATGATGCCGCCATGGTCGATGTGGTGGCGCGCGAAGCCGGGCCGACCGTCGAATGGCTGGCGGAGACCTACGGCCTGCCATTCGACGTCATCGACAATTTCAATTACCCCGGCCATTCGGCCATGCGCATGCATGGCCTGCCGACGCGCTCCGGCGCCGAATTGATCGACCGCCTGCGCAGCGCCGCGGAAGCTGCCGACGTCACCATCCTGACCGAGAGCCGCGTCGAGACTCTGTTCGCCGACGGGCAGGGCCGCATTCGCGGCATTGAACTCACGCGCGCCGATGGCGGCCGCGAGACCATCGGCTGCGACGCGCTTATCCTCGCCTGCAACGGCTATGGTGGCAACGCCGCGCTGGTGCGTGAACTGATCCCGGAAATGGCGGACGCTCTGTATTTCGGCCACCCCGGCAATCAGGGAGATGCCGTGCTGTGGGGCCGCGCGCTCGGCGCGCAGCTTGCGCATCTGTCCGCCTATCAGGGCCACGGCTCGGTGGCGACGCCGCACAATATTCTCATCACCTGGGCGGTGGTCGCCGAAGGCGGCTTCCAGGTGAATGCGCAGGGCCGCCGCTTCAGCGACGAGACACATGGCTATTCCGAGCAGGCGGCCAAGGTGCTGCGCCAGCCCGGCGAAATTGCCTTCGATGTGTTCGATGCGCGCATCGCCGACATCGCGCGGCAGTTCGAGGACTTCCGCGCCGCGGAGAAGGGCGGGGCGCTGCTGACAGCCGATACGCTGGAGGAGCTTGCGACGCGCATGCGCGTGCCGGCTGGTGCGCTGGCTGCCGAGTATCAAGAGACCGAAGAGCTGAAGGCTCGCAACGGCACAGACCGCTTCGGGCGTGTGTTTTCGGCACAGCAGCGCCTCACGCCGCCGTTCCATGCGGTGAAGGTCACCGGCGCCTTGTTCCACACGCAAGGCGGTCTCGTCGTGGATGGCGATGCGCGCGTCAAGCGCGAGAATGGGAGCCTCTTTCCCAACCTGTTCGCGGCCGGCGGTGCCGCCGCCGGTGTATCTGGGGACAGCGCGGCCGGCTATCTCTCCGGCAACGGACTTCTGACCGCGACCGTGCTCGGTCGCCTTGCCGGCAAAGCCGTCGCCGGCCTTGCTTGAGTCCCGGCGCGGCCGGTCTCACAATGCCCTCCGTTCACGTGAGCCAGGGCACCATGGATCAAACAACAGCAAACGAAGATCTCCTGTTCGAGGTGAGGAACGGCATCGGCTGGGCGACATTCAACCGGCCGCAGGCGCGCAATGCGTTTACGTTCGCGATGTACGAGCGGCTGGCCGCGATTTGCGAAGCGGCGAACAATGACCGCTCGATCAAGGTGATCGTGTTCCAGGGCGCGGGTGACAAGGCCTTCGCGTCCGGCACCGACATCAACCAGTTTCGCGCCTTCAAGACGCCGCAGGATGCGTTGGAGTACGAAGGCCGCATCGACCGGGTGCTCACCACCATGGAGCAGTGCCGCGTGCCGACCATCGCGGCGATCTCCGGCGCCTGCACCGGCGGCGGCGCCGGCATCGCCGCCTGCTGCGACATGCGCATCGGCACCAAAACGACCCGGATGGGCTTCCCGATCGCGCGGACCCTCGGCAATTGCCTGTCGATGTCGAATTTGAGCCGCTTCGCGGCCTTGATCGGGCCGGCGCGGGTGAAGGATCTGATCTTCACGGCGCGTTTGGTCGGTGCCGAGGAAGCGGCGGCCGTCGGCCTGCTCAACGAAGTGGTCGAGGACCACGCCGCGCTGCAGCGCCGCGCCGACGATCTCGCGACGTTGATCGCCGGCCACGCGCCGCTCACTTTGGCCGCAACCAAGCAGGCCTTGGCGCGGCTCACGCGCCGGCTCTCGCGCGAGGAGGGCGAGGACCTGATCCTGAGCTGCTACATGAGCCAGGACTTCCGCGAGGGCATGGACGCGTTTCTCAACAAACGCTCGCCGCAGTGGAAGGGGGAGTGACCGCTCTCCGCGTCATGCCCCGCGCAAGCGGGGCCGCGTGCGCGGCGCGGCTCCATACTCCTCGTCATGCCCGCGTAAGCGGAGCATCCGGTACATGATTGAGAGCTGGTGGTTACTGGATCGTCCGCTTGCGCGGACGATGACAAACCATGCTGCAGCGCCAGCCACATCCTCCGCTCATTCCCGCGCAAGCCGGAATCCAGCGCTGGGCCCCGCTGCGCGGGGACAAGCCGAGCGGACGTCACCGCGACTCCGAATAATCGCTATAGGCGTCGCGCACCAAGGTGATGTGCGCGCGCATGGCCTTCTTGGCGTTGACGCGCTCGCCGCGCAGGATCGCCTCGACTACGCGGTCGTGCTCGACATGCGACTGCGCCAGACGACCGAGATTGCGGAACTGCGCGCGCCGAAACGGCTGCACGCGCGCCCGCGTCATCGTCGTCGTCTCCATCAGGAAGCTGTTGTGGCTGCCGTTGTAGATCGTCGTGTGGAAGATCTCGTTGAGCTCGTGATAGCGCTGCGGATCGCCCGCCTGGATCAGCACGCGCAGGCGCTCGTGGATGTCCTCCAAGGCGCGGCGCTCGCCGATCGTCATGCGCTCTGCGGCAAAGCCCGCGCACAGCGCCTCGAGCTCCGCCATGGTCTCGAACATGCCGGCGAGTTGTTCGTCGCTCGGCTGTGCCACCAATGCCGCGCGATGGGGCCGCACTTCGACGAGGCCGCTCGCCGACAACAGGCGGATCGCTTCGCGCACGGGCGTGCGCGACACGCCAAAACGGCGCGCAATGGTGATCTCGTCGAGCGGCGTGCCGGGCGCGAGCGTGCCGTTCACGATCTCGTCGGCAAGCTGCAGCCGCAGCTCTTCGGCGCGCGTCTTCCGCGGCTCGGTGTCGGCGCGGCTTGGGGCCGCGGAGAGGGGCATGCTCATGGGGGACATTGCCTCCGGCAACAGCGGCTTACACCGGCGGGTGCGGGATCGCCTTCAGCAGATCGCGGGTGTAGTCCGCTTCCGGGGCGACCAGAACCCGTTCGGTCGGGCCTTGTTCGACGATCTGTCCACTGCGCATCACAATGACACGATCGCACAGGAGTCGCACCACGTTGAGGTCGTGAGACACGAAAAGATAGCTCATCCCGAGGGAATCCTTGAGGTCCTGCAGCAGGTTGAGGACAACCGCCTGGACCGAGACATCGAGCGCCGCCGTCGGCTCGTCGAGGATCACGAGGTCGGGCTTGAGGGCGATGGCGCGGGCGATGCCGACGCGGGCCTTCTGCCCGCCGGAGAGCTGGTGCGGGAACCGGTCGAGCAGGTCGAGGGGCAGCCCGACCTGCTCGGCCAGTTCCTCGCACCGGGCGCGCACGGCGCCGCGGCCGCTGACATCGCCGAGCCGCAGGATCGGATCGGCGATGGCGCGGGCCGCCGTAAAGCGCGGATTGAGGCTGTCGGTCGGGTCCTGGAAGACCATCTGGATGCGCCGGCGCAGTGGCAGCTTGGCGAACTGCCGCGCCGGAATGGCGCCGATGTCCTCGCCGTCGAATTGGATCAGCCCCGCGTTCTTGTCGATGAGCCGCATCAGCATCATCGAGGTGGTGGACTTGCCGCAGCCGGATTCGCCGACGAGGCCGACGCTCTCGCCGCGGCCGATAGTGAAGCTGATGCCGTCCACCGCTTTGAATGTGTCCGGCTCGGGAGCGGGCTTCGGTCCGAACAGTTTGCTCAGCGCGGAAAGGCCGCCCTTGCGCGGGTATTCCTTCACTAGCTTTTCGACCACGAGGAGCGGCTGCTGCTCCTTAATCTCTCCTGTTGGGAGATGAGCGGGGTGAGCGGGCGTAAGCGCCTCGCCTTCCGGCAACAGCTCGCGCAGGCGCGCCCCCGGGCGCGGCGTCGCGCGCATGAGCTTGCGCGTATAAGGGTGGGCCGGGCTCTTGAAGATGGTCGCGGAGGCGGCGGTTTCCACCACCTTGCCTTTCTCCATCACCACCACCTTGTCGCAATAGGCGGCGGCGAGGCCGAGATCGTGGGTGATGAGAATGGTGGACATACCGCGCTCGCGCGTCAGCTCCATGACGAGATCCATCACCGCCTTCTGCGTCGTGACGTCGAGGCCGGTGGTCGGCTCGTCGGCGATGAGCAGTTGCGGGCGGCAGGCGAGCGCCAGCGCGATCACCACGCGCTGGCACATGCCCCCGGACAATTCGAACGGATAGGCGTGATAGCGCTCGCGCGGCCGCGCGATGCGCACCTGCTCGAGCGCTTCGATCGCCTTTTCGGCCGCGGACTGGTTGCCGACCTGGGCGTGCTGCAGCAGCACGTCTTCGATCTGCTTGCCGATCTTGCGGATCGGGTTGAGCGCGGCGCGCGGGTTCTGGAAGATCATCGACATCTCGCGGCCGCGCAGATCGCGCATCGCGCCTTCCGACGCGGTGCGCAGATCGAGGCCGGAGAACATGACGCTGCCGCCGGCGATGCGGCCGGCGCGGTCGAGAATGCGCATCACCGCGTAGGACGTCACCGACTTGCCGGAGCCGGACTCGCCGACGATGCCGAGCGTCTCACCCTTGGCAATGCTGATGTCGACCTGCTCGACCGCGCGCACGGTGCCGCGCCGCGTGGCGAATTCGACGGTGAGGTCGCGCACGTCGAGCAGCGGCAGCTTGGGATCGGTGGTCAGGTCCGCCTCCGGATAGGTCTGCGCGTCCATGGTCGAATCCTATGCCGTATCCTGCCTGGCGTTCCGCAAGCTCCGCTCGTCCCGTCGTAAGCGGTGCCCCAGCGCTGGATTCCCGCTTGCGCGGGAATGAGCGGAGAATGGGAAATGCTCGATCATGACCGAATGCCTCATGTGCGCCGTTGCGGATCGACCAGATCGCGCAGGCCGTCGCCGAGCAGGTTGAAGCAGAACACCGCGATCATCAGCGCGGCGCCCGGAAACAGCGCGATCCACCATTCGCCCGAGATGATGTTGCCGGCGCCTTCGGCGACCATGATGCCCCATTCGGGCGTCGGCGGACGCACGCCGAGACCGATGAAGGACAGGCCCGCGGCGTTGAGGATGGCGTAGCCCATGGTGAGCGACACCTGCACCATCATGATCGGCATGATATTCGGCAGGATGTGCATCAGCAGGATGCGGAACTCGCCGTTGCCGGACAGCCGCGCCGCCTGCACGAAACCGGCGTCGCGCCGCACATTGGCCTCGGCGCGGGCGACGCGCACATAGAGCGGGAAATTGATGATGGCGGTGGCGATGACGATGTTGGTCACCGTGTTGCCCAGCGCCGCGACGATGCCCATCGCAAGGACGAACAGCGGAAAGGCCATGATGGTGTCGGCGATGCGGCCGACGATGCGGTCCGTCCAGCCGCCGAAGAAGCCGGAGGCGATGCCGGCAAGGCCCCCCAGCGCGAACACCAGCGCGACGGACGTCACCGCGATGACGAAATCGAGCCTCGTCGCCACGACGACGCGGCTGAAGATGTCGCGGCCGAGCTGGTCGGTGCCGAACCAATGCTTGAGCGAGGGCGGCTGCAACGTCGCCGAAGTGTCGCTGGCCAAAGGGTCGTAGGGCACGACGTAGGGCCCGAGCAGCGCGGCGAGCGCGAGCAGCAGGAACAGCGCGAAGGCAAAGCCGGTGACCGGATTTTCCGCGACGATGTAGCGAGCATGGCGGAAGATGGAGTTGCTCGGCGCTTTCGGCGCGGGCGTGTGCAACGCGGCGGTGGTGTCGGTCATCCTTCCAGCCTCACGCGTGGGTCGATCAGTCCGTACAGAAGGTCGATGATGAGGTTCAGTGCGACATAAAGGATCGCCATGGTCAGCACGAAGCCTTGCACCGGCGCGAAGTCGGACGCGATCAGCGCCTCGACGGCGTAGGAGCCGATGCCGGGCCAGGCGAACACCTTCTCGACCAGAACGTTGGCGCCGAGAAGGAACGAGAACACCATGCCCAGCGTGGTGACGACCGGCAGCATGGCGTTCCGAAAGGCATAAGTGAGGATCACCGTGCGGCTGGTGAGGCCCGACGCGCGCGCGGTGCGCACGAAATCCGATGCGAGTACGGCGAGCATCGAGGCGCGCGTCATGCGCGCGATCGGCGCCAGCGAGAAGATCGCGAGCGTCGCACCGGGCAGGAGCAACTGGCTGAACGCGGCGCGGAAGGTTTCGAAATCGCCGGCCACGAGACTATCGATGACATAAAAGCCGGTGACCGCCGGCGGCGCGCTGGCGAAGGCATCGAGCCGCCCGAGCGGCGCCGGCGCCCAGCCAAGCCGGAAGTAGAAGATGTAGACGAGCAGGAGACCGGTGAAGAACACCGGCAACGAGACGCCGGCGGTCGCAATTACGCGGCACGTATGGTCGATCCACGAGCCTTGTTTGACGGCGGCGAGAATGCCGAGGGGGACGGCGATGACCAGGGACAGGACCAGGCCGAACAAGGTCAATTCGGCGGACGCGGGCAGTCGGTTTCTGATTTCGGCCACCACCGGCTGGCCGGTCGACAGCGAACTGCCGAGATTGCCGTGCGCGAGATCGCTGATGTAGCGGCCGAATTGCTCCGGTAGCGGCCGGTCGAGGCCGAGCGACTTGCGCACTTCGGCGATCGATTCCGGCGTCGCCGCGGGACCTGCGAAGTAGACGGCGGGATCGCCCGGCAGAACACGTGTGAGCAGGAAGGTGACGATCACGACACCGATGAGGGTCGGGATCACGGTCACCAGTCGTTTGGCGATCGCTGCGATCATCGGTGTCTATCCCCTGTCGTCGCCATTGATCCGCGGGCGCGACGCTAACGCGGCGCGTCCGCGGACGGATGCCGTGTCAGCCCTTGACCAGCGAGCGGTAGTCGACCTGCCGGTGGAACCAGTAGGAGTAGCCGGAAATGTTCTTCTGCGTGGCGACGTTGAGCATCGGCTGGAACAGCGGGATGCGCGGCACGTCGTCATAGGCCTTGGAGATGAAACCCATGACATCCTTGTCATAGGCGGTCTTGTCGCCGATCGCCGCGGCGGCGCGGGCGCCATCGATGAAGGCGTCCATCTCCTTGTTCTGGTAGCTCGGCGTGTTGAAGATCGCGTTCTGGCCGGAATAGCACCAGAAGAAGAAGTATTCCGGATAATCGAGCCAGCCCGAGAAGAAGTTGATCATCAGCGGCATCGATTTCTTTGCCATCTCGCTGCGCCAGTTCGAGCCAGGCACCTTGTTGATGGTGGTCTTGATGCCGATCTGGCCGAGGCTCTCCTGCACGAGTACGGCGATCGGCTCGCTGATGTCGGCGGCGCCGAGGTCGAAGGATATGGTCGTCTCGAGTCCGCCGGCGGCGCCGGCTTCGGCCATCAGCGCCTTGGCCTTGGCGATGTCGGTGTTATAGCCGGTCTTGGCCGGCCAGTCGGTGGTGGTGACGTTGTTCGACGCGCCGCCGAACAGCGGAATGGCGAGGCCAAACATGGCCGCGTCCATGATCTTCTGGTAGGGCAGCGCGTAAGCGACGGCTTGGCGGATTTTCTCGTTGTTGAACGGCGGATTCTTGACGTTCAACTCCACCGAATACATGCCGTTGGTGATCGGGTTGGAGATGATGGCGAGCTTGCCATCCTTCTTCAGGTCCGCCGTGTCCTTGCTCGGCAGGTCGAAGGAGATGTCGGCATCGCCGCGCTCCATGAGCGCGCGGCGGTTGCCGGCGGACGGAACGATGCGCCAGATGACCTTCTTGATTTCCGGCAGCTTGCCGCCGACCCAGGCGTCGTTGCGCTCGTAGACGACCTCGGTACCGGGTTTCCAACTCGTCACCTTGAAGGCGCCGCCGCCGGCGGTGTTGTTCTTGGTGTATTCGAGCGCCCAGGGGTCCTTCTCGGTCGCCTGCTTCTTGAGCAGTTCGGAGTTGTAGATGCTCGGAACGATGGTGGCGATGTCGGGAATCGTCAGCCGGTCCTTGCGCAGGAAGTCGACGCGGAACGTGTAGTCGTCGACGGCGACGAACTGCTCGGCCTTCTCCATCGAGCCGGCTTTCATCTGCACGGTCGGGAAGCCGCCGGCGCCGACGGCGCGGTCGAACGACCACTTCACGTCCTTGGCGGTGATCGGCGTGCCGTCGTGAAACTTGGCGTTCTTCTTCAGTTTGAAGGTGACGCTCATATCGCCGGTGACCATGTCGTCGGCGAGCTCGAGTTTGAACTTGTCGCGATCGTAAGAGAGGCTGCCGTCGGCGAGCTCCTTCTTTTCGTTGACGATCAAGCGATCGTAGCAATTCCACGACACCTCGTAGCCCGGCCGGTTGGTGCCGACACCGTGAACGTCGAGGTTGTTGGGCCCGTTCTCGCTGACCAGCAGCAGCGTTTCTTTGCGCGACTGAGCTTTGGCCGGCGAGAAGACCGCCGGTGCCGTCACGGCGGCGCTGGTAGCGGCGGCCGCCTTCAGAAAATCACGACGCTTCATGAAAAACCTCCCCAAGGATCCATAAGGCGTTACCCGCAAGGGACGTGCCAAGCGTCTTTCTCACGGGTGGGGGCGAAGTAACGCCTTGACGACATTATGATTTGCCGCGTCTTGGCGGCCCCGGACCGGCACGGCGGCCGTTCCCCTCAATTGCATACAGTGTGCGGGTTGTGCCTAAAAACAGGGCGAACTGGCGCTGCAGGGCGCCGAGCCCATGGGGTGCAAGGGCACGCACAACAGCAACGCGAGAGCAACTTGTCAGTGCCAACCAACGCGTTCAAGCGCCCTCGAAAGCTTCACGCAATCGGGGAAAACGGTGCGTACTTCCGCTCCCTGCGCGCTCGCCGATTTTAATCGAGATTCCGGTGCGTTAGGCTACGCGTGACGGCCGCCGCCAAGCAACAAAGACGGCCGCACGGGAGGTTATGATGACGGACCAAACGGTCGTCCCGGTATCGCGTTTGCTCGACGAGCGCGGCCTGGGTGCGTTCCAAATCACACTGATTGTCTGGTCGCTCTTGCTTGTCTTGATCGACGGCTATGACATCGCGGCGATTGCGTTTGCCGCGCCGCATCTCGTGCGGGAGTGGGGCGTCTCGCCCAAGGCCCTCGGCCCGGTGCTGATCGCCAGCCTGGTCGGCATTCTGTTCGGCTCGGCGCTGTTCGGCTTCATCGGCGACCGCTACGGCCGCAAGATCGCGCTGATCGCCGCCAACCTCGTCTTCGGCGTGTTTACGCTCGCGGCGGCGTGGGCGACCAATCTCGACCAGATGTTCTGGCTGCGGCTTCTCGCCGGCCTCGGCATCGGCGGCGTCATCCCCAACGTCGTCGCCATCAACGCCGAGAGCGCGCCGCGCCGTCTGCGCGCGACGCTCGCCATCATCGCGGTCGGCTTCGTGCCGCTCGGCGGCGCCATCCCCGGCTTCGTTACGGCCTCACTCGTGCCGCAGCACGGCTGGCAGATCATCTTCCTCATCGGCGGCATCATGCCGATCGTGCTCGCGCTCGCCGCCATCATCGGTCTGCCGGAGTCGGTCAAGTTCATGGCGCTGCACGAAGGCCATCGCGGGCGCATGGAGCGGCTCATCGCCTCGATCTGCCCGGGAACGGTGGTGCCGCCGAACGCGCGCTTCGTCATCGAGGACGAACAGCAGCAGTTCAAGGGCTTCAATCCGAAATACCTGTTCGGGCAGGGGCTCGCCTTCATCACGCCGCTGCTGTGGGCTTTGTTCGCGCTCAATCTGATGGGCTATTTCTTCCTCATCAGTTGGACGCCGACCTTGCTGACCGCGGCCAAGCTGCCGCCGACGACGGCAGCGCTCGCCGGCGCCAGCCTTCAGGTCGGCGGCACGATCGGTGCGCTGGCGCTTTGCTGGTGGTTCCAGAGGCACCGCTTCATGGCGGTGGCGATCATGCTGGTTCTCGCGGTGCCCGCGGTCGGCCTCATCGGCTTTGCCGGTCTGAGGTCAGAGAGGTCGCTGATCATCGCGACCTTCATCGCCGGCTTCCTCGTGCTCGGCATCCAGTCCGGCATCAACGTGATCGGCGCGCTGGTCTATCCGACATCGTTGCGCGCCAACGGCTCAGGCTGGCAACTCGGCATCGGCCGCATCGGCTCGATCGTCGGCCCGCTCGCCGGCGCGCTGCTCGTCGGCCTGCCCGTGCAGCAGCTCTACATGTGGTCGGCGCTGCCCTTCGCCATCGGCGCGGTGGTCTGCTTTGTCATCCACCAGCTGAACGTCGAGCGGCTCGAGAAGCATCCCGAACTGCGCGACTCGCAGTGAGAATGCCGTCATTCCGGGACGGCGCGTCAGCGCCGGACCCGGAATCCAGACTACGGCTCCTGCTTGCTGGTGGTTTCGGGGGCGCGCGTGTCGCACGCGCCCCCCGGCAATGACGGCGATCAGAACGGCTCGTAGTCGCGCAGCGCCGGGATCACCTTTTCGCCGAACAGCCGGATCGAGCGCATGAGGTCTTCTTCGGGCAGATCGGAGAAATTGAATTCGCCGAGGAACACGTTGTAGACGCCGGCCTCGGCGGTCGCGCGGATCTTCTCGGCGACGGTCTTGGGCGAGCCGATGAACACGAGATCGTGCTTCATCAGGTATTCCGGATTGAACACATTGGCCATGATCTCGGACGCGCCCGGCTCGCCGCGGCCGATGAACTTCTTGGCGTGTTCGCGCACGCGGTCCTCGAAGGTCTCGCCGGGCTTGGGCGGCGGCAGAAAGCCCTCATAGGCGCGGGACGCGCGCGTCAGCGCCACGTCGAGCGCCTTCTCATCGGTCTCATCGACATAGACGACGGTGCAATAGGCGATGTTCGGCTTGCGCGGCCAGCCGGCCTTCTTCCAGTTCTCCAGGAACGTGCGATAGCGCGGCGCAGCGTCGGCGCGCGGATAGACGAGGAAGTAGCCCGGATTGACGCCTTTCTCCGCGCAGAATTCGAGCGTGCGCGGATCGCGCGTCATCATCCACAATGGCGGATGCGGCTTCTGCACCGGCAGGACAGACAGTTGCGCGCTGTCGGTGTTGAAGTTCTCGCCGTGCCAGGAGAAAGGCTGCGTCTCGCCATAGGCCGCGCGCATGTAATCGACGAATTCGAGCGTCGGCGTCTTGCGCAGATCGTAATCGAGGCCGAAGGGCCGGAAATAGTCGGCATTGATGCCGGGAACGAGGCCGCACTCCATGCGTCCGCCCAGCATCTGGTCGACGATGGCGATCTCCTCGGCGAGCCGCAGCGGATGGTAAAGCGGCACGATGAAGCCCATCGGCCCGACGCGCATGCGCTTGGTGCGCGCGCCGGCGCCGACCGCATAGAGCGCGGGCGAGGACATCCAGCTTTCGTCGGGGCGGAAGTGATGTTCGACGCAGAAGCCGTAATCGAAGCCGAGCGCATCGCACAGTTCGAGTTCGCGCCACAACTCTTCGTACCGCTGGTGCGGCGTCTGGCCCGGCTTGTTCCAGATGTGCGTAAAATGCGCGAACTTCACGTCGATCCTCCCGGTATATTTTCTTTCGTCGCCTGTTGGTTATCGGCGACGCGCGCGCCAGTTCATGCTGGAACGTTGCAAATGTCCAGTCTGTGATCCTCGTTATGAAACATTGAATAGGGCGCTTGCGATTCGCGCGTGCGTTCACGTTCGCAAGGGCGCGACGACGACGGTCAGGCGGGCGCCTTGGTCGCGTTGAACGCCGGTTCCTGCGCCGCGAAGTCCGCGAGCCAGCGCACCAGGCGCGGGTGGGTTTCGCGCCACGCGACGGGCTTACGCCAATCGAGGTAGCCGAGCGCGCAGGCGAGCGCGATGGCGACGACATCGGTGGGCGCGACGGAGGGCGGCGCTTCTTCGAAAGCGGCGAGCCCGCGCGTGACCTTGCCGCGCTGGTGCGCGAGCCATCGCTCCGAATAGGTGCCCGGCTCGCGGAAGCGGCCCTCATAGACCATCAGCAGCGCCGCGTCCGCGATACCGTCGGCGAGCACGGCCCTGGTGAGCGCGCGATAGCGCGGCAGGCCGTAGGACGGAATCAGCAAGGCGCCGGCGGACATCTCCTGCAGCAATTCGATGATGGTGCGGCTGTCGTAGATCGCCGTGCCGTCGGGCAGCAAAAGGCACGGCATTTTGCCGAGCGGGTTCTGCTGGCGCAGCGTGTCGGTCTCGTCGAGCGTGTCGGCGGGGTGCAGCGTCAGCCGGTTGCTCACGCCCAGCACCAGCGCCGCCATGCGCACCTTGCGTCCGAAGGGCGAGGTCAGGGTCGAGCGGAGGGTGAGTTGGCCGGAGACGGTCATTGGCATTCCTTGGCGGTGGTCGGCGCGATGGACGATGCGCGCGGCAGTGTGGCGCGGTTGCATAGCATTGCCCGCCGCGCCGGGGGAGGGCGGCTTCGCTGTCACCCCGGGCAGCCATCGAACGGTGCAATAAGTGGGATCGCGCCCGAACGCGTCTCGACTCTTGGCCGCAAATTTGCATGCTGCTGGACCCGAAAGTGCGGGGCCTGGGAGTTAGACGTGCCGGGCGTGGAAGGACGAGATCAATGACCACTGCGACTGATCCACTCGAAGCGTATATCGCCGCCGCGGCGACGGCGCTGGACCTGCCGCTCGATCCCGCATGGCACGCGGCCGTGAAGGCCAATCTCGTCGTCACGCTGCAGCACGCGGCCAACGTCGCCGCCTTCGCGCTTCCGGACGAGGCGGAACCCGCGCCGGTGTTCAAGGCCTGACATGAGCAAGGACCTTTCCTGGAGCGGCGCGGCCGACATCGCGCAGGCGGTTGCAAACGGGCAGACGAGCGCGACCGCGGTCATCGACGCGGCGCTCGCGCGCATCGACACCCTCAACCCGCAGCTCAACGCCTTTACCGCCGTGACCGCCGAGCGCGCGCGCGCCAAAGCGCGCGCCATCGATGCCGCCCCCGACAAGAACGCGCTGCCGCTCGCCGGCGTGCCCTTCGCGGTCAAGAATCTGTTCGACGTCGCGGGCCTGACGACGGTCGCCGGGTCCAAGATCAACCGCGCGCATCCGCCGGCGGCGCAGGACCAGCCGCTGATCGCGCGCCTGGAGGCGGCCGGCGCCGTGCTCGTCGGCGCGCTCAACATGGGCGAATACGCCTACGACTTCACCGGCGAGAACGTGCACGACGGCGCCTCGCGCAATCCGCACGATCTGACGCGCATGACCGGCGGCTCGTCCGGCGGTTCGGGCGGCGCGGTGGCCGGCGGGCTGGTGCAGCTCGCGCTCGGCTCCGACACCAACGGCTCGATCCGCGTCCCGTCCTCGCTCTGCGGCATCTTCGGGCTCAAGCCGACCTATGGCCGCCTCACGCGCGCGCGCTCCTTTCCGTTCGTGTCGAGCCTCGATCATCTCGGGCCTTTCGCGCGCTCGGCGCGCGATCTCGCGCTCGCTTACGATGTGATGCAGGGGCCCGATCCGGAGGATCCCGTGTGCGCGCAGCGCGCGGCCGAGCCGGCGATGCCGCTGCTCGCGCGCGGGCTCGACGGCCTGCGCATCGCCACGGCCGGCGGCTACTTCCGCAAAGGCGCGTTCCCGGAAGCCTTGGAAGCGCTCGCGCGCATCGCCAAGGCGGCGGGCGCCAGCGCCGAGATCGAGATTCCCGAGGCGGCGCGCGCGCGCGCGGCCGCTTACGTGATCACGACGGTCGAAGGCGCGGCGCTGCATCTCGATCGGCTGCGCAAGCAGGCGAACGACTTCGACCCCGCCGTGCGCGACCGCTTCATCGCCGGCGCGATGGTGCCCGCGACCACGGTGGTGCAGGCGCAGAGGTTCCGCCGCTGGTATCGCGAACAGGTGCTCAAACTGTTCGAGCGCTACGACGCCATCCTGGTGCCGGCGACGCCCTGCACCGCGCCCAAGATCGGCCAGCAGAACTTCACGCTCGACGGCGTCGATATGCCGGTGCGCGCCAATCTCGGCCTCTACACGCAGCCGATCTCGTTCATCGGCCTGCCGGTGGTCGCCGTGCCGGTGGCGCTGTCGCCCTTGCCGATCGCCGTGCAGGTGATCGCCGCGCCCTGGCGCGAAGATGTGGCGCTGCGCATCGCGCATGCGCTCGAGCAGATGGGCGCGGCCGCCGCGCCACGCCCCAATCTTTGATCAATTAAGGAGAGACGATGATGGAAATCGACCTGCCGGAGGTCGTGGCCGAGGTGACGGCCGCTTTCGATGCTTATGAAAAGGCGCTGGTGACCAACGACGTCGACGTGCTCGACGTGTCGTTCCGGCAGGACCCGCGCACGATCCGCTACGGCGCCACCGAGAACCTGTACGGCTATGACGAGATCGCCGCGTTCCGCGCGGCGCGCTCGCCGGTCGCGCTCGGCCGCACTTTGTCGAAGACCGTGATCACGACCTATGGCCGCGACTTCGCGGTCGCCTCGACGCTCTATGAGCGCCCCTCGGCGCCCGGCCGTATCGGCCGGCAGATGCAGACCTGGGTGAAATTCCCGGAAGGCTGGCGCGTGGTCGCCGCCCACGTCAGCTTGATGGAAGAGCCGAAGAAGTAGGCCCTGCGCCGTCATGGCCGGGTTGTCCCGGCCATGACGGCTTGCTTTGCTGAGCCATTAGGACGTGGATGCCCGGCAAGGCCGGGCACGACGAACTCCGGCCTAGTCGATATGCACGCCGCTCGCTTTGATCGGCACCGCCCACTTATCGATCTCGCTCTTCACGAACGTACCGAGATAGGCGGGATCGCGGCGATCGGGCGCGACGACCATCGCGCCGAGGCCTTGCAGGCGTTCCTTCACCGCCGGCGAGTCCATCGCCTTCACGGTCGCCTGGTTCAGCTTCTTGACGACGTCGTCGGGCGCACCCTTCGGCAGGAAGAACGCGTTCCAGGTGTAGGCCTGCACATCCAGCCCTTGCTCGATCGCGGTCGGCAGGTTGGGCAGCACCGGCGAGCGATCCTTGGTCATGATCGCAAGCGCCCGCACGCTGCCGCCGTCGATCTGCGGCTTGGCGGTCGAGATGATCTCACACAGATAATCGATGCGGCCCGAGATCAGGTCCTGCATCGCCGGACCCGTGCCCTTGTAGGGGACGTGCGTGATGTCGGTGCCCATCGCCGTATTGAGCACGACGCAGCCGAGATGCGTCGCCGAGCCGGCGCCGGCCGAGCCGAACTGCATCTTGCCCTGATTGGCCTTGGCGTAGGCGACGAACTCCTTGAGGTCCTTCGCCGGCAGGTCCTTGCGCACGAGCAGCGCGATCGGAACGTCGGCGATCAAGGCGACCGGCGTGAAATCGCTGACGGCGTTGTACAGCGGACGCTTGTAGAGTGTTTGGCCTTGCGCCTGGGTGCCGACGGTGCCGAGCAAGACCGAATAGCCGTCGGCCGGGGCATCGGCGACGCGTTTGCCGCCGGTCATGCCGCCCGCGCCGCCGACGTTTTCGACGACGACGGTCTGGCCGAGAGTCTCGCCCATGGCCTGCGCCATGATGCGGCCGAGCACGTCGGTGGGGCCGCCCGCGGCGAACGGAATCACCATCGTGACGGGGCGTGAGGGATAAGTCTGCGCGTTGGCGAAGCCGGTAGCAGAGACACCTGCGGCAATTATCGCCGCTACTATCGTTGTTTTCATTAGGATCCTCCTCCAGATGGAGAAATCCTTGCGCCACAACCGTCTGCCGTCAAGCGTTGAGTCAGCCGACCTCTACGACTTCTTCGGGAAACTGATGCAGACGGTCGCCCGGGCCGTTGCCGCCGATCAGATAATTGTCGCACAGCCAGTTGAGATAGCCGCCGTGCAGATAGGTCGGATGGACGACGATGTTCATGTCGACTTCGATCGACCACGGCTCGTCGTTGCGGATCAGCGGCCGCTCGACGAGATCGTAGCCCTGGCCGTGGCAATAAAGACGGGCTTCCGCCGGCCGGCCGTTCTTGCGCATGAAATCGTTGTAGGCGTCCCAGATGTCCTTGCAGGGCGTGCCGGGCTTCAACAGATCGAGCGTGAACTTGCGCGCCTGCTTGCAGAACTCCAGCTCGTCCTTCATCGCTTGCGGGGCTTTGCCGACGACGCAGGAGCGGCCGAGTTCGGTGTACATGCCGCCCGGTCCTGAATCCTCGACGAGCAGCGCGATCTGGTCGCCTTCCTGGATGACACGGTTCTGCAGATGGCGCGGGCCGAACGGGGAGGGCTTGCCGATCGGCATCGAGGCGCAGAGATAGATGCCGTTCTCGCTGCCGTGCGACACGCTGTACTGCTGCGCGATCGCGGCGACTTCGATGTCGCGCATGCCGGGCTTCACCGCCGCGAAGGCCGCGCGCATGGCGCCGTCCTGCATCAGGGCCGCGCGCTTGACGAGCTCCATCTCCTCCGGGCTCTTGATCACCTTGATCCTGTCGACCATCTCGGTAGCGTCGACGAAACGCGCCTGCGGGTACGCGCGCTTCACGTGGTCGAGCAGCGCGTAGGACATCTGATAAGTGCCGACATAACCGATCGTGCCCTTCGCATAGGGCGCGAGCGCCTTGGCGGCGAGTTCGGGGTCGTAGTCCTTTGTGTAATGCGCGGAGGCGTAGCTCGGCGTGGTGTAGAGCTTCTTCACGCCGCGCCAGGTCTGCGGGTCCTGCGGCGGCGTCACCTCGTTGCCGAACGGCCCCTGGCAGACGACGGACATCTCGTCGTCGCGCGGGAAGACCACGGTCTGCGGATAGCCGTTGACCGCCGGCATGTCCGTGAACCAGCGCACATAGCCGCCCATATGGTCGTTGTTGTTCTGCATCAGCAGAACATCGATCTTCTCGCGCTCCATGGCGGTGCGCACCGCGCGCCAGCGGCGCTCGAGTTCGGCGGTGGAGATCGGCGTGTTGAGACGTTCCGACAGAGCCATGGTCGCTCCTCCCGAGAGCTAGTGCGGCGCTAGAGCCAGGACACGGGTCTGCGCACGATGTTGATCATGTTCTTGAGATCGCCCGCGAGATACTTCTCCATGTTGCCGGCCAAAGTCGGCATCGCGCGCGTTTCGTAGCCTTCCGAATAGCCGCCGAGATGCGGGAAGATGGTGACGCCCTTGGTCTTCCAGAGCGGGCTCTCCGGCGGCAGCGGCTCCTGCGAAAACACGTCGAGCGCGGCGCCCGCGATCTCGCCGGCCTCCAGCGCCTTGATCAAGGCGTCCTCGTCGACGACGCCGCCGCGCGCGACGTTCACGAGATAGGCCGTCGGCTTCATCGCCTTGAACACGCTCGTGCCGATGATGTTGTGCGTTTCCGCGCTCATCGGGATCAACGCCACGAGGAAGTCGAGCTCCGGCGCGATGGCGAGGAGGTCGTCGCGCTTGACCATGCGGTCGAAGGCGGGCGTGGGACGCGGGCTGCCGGTGATGCCGACGACCGTCATGCCGAAGGCCTTGCACAGCGGCGCGAGATATTCCGCGATCAGGCCGACGCCGAGAATGCCGACCGTCTTGCCGGTGAGCAGCTGCGCCGGCCAGCGCTCCCAGGTGCTGCGATCCTGCGCATGCACCGAGCCCGGCAAGTTGCGCGCGAGCGACAGCATATAGGCAATGGTGGCTTCCGATACCGGCGCGCCGTGGATGCCGCGCACATTGGTGACCACCACGTCCTTACCGAGCGAGGGCAGGTCGACAATGTTGTCGACGCCGGTGCCGAGGGCCTGGATCCACTTGAGCTTCGGCGCGTCGCGCACGACATGATCCGCCATCGGTGGCGAAAAGCACATCAGGACGTCGGTCTCGGCGATATAGGGATCGACGTCGTTATGATGGCCGACGACGTTGATGGTGAGCTGCGGAAAGCGGTCAAGCAGCATCTGCTTATACCGCTGCCGCATGGATTCCTGCACTTCCGTGAGGATGAGCACATTTGTCATGGCGGCGCTGGTATAAGCTCAATTGTGCTGTTGGGAAATAAGCGGGTGTCTGTGACCCGTATCGCGGGCCTGCTAACATGCGCATTCTCTAACATGCGCATTCTGTTGCAAAGGAGAGCGCCGTGCCGATCGAACTTTCTGCCGTCGATCTTGCGACCGTCGACTGGGGCTATGTCGGGGTGTTGGCGATCTTCGTCTTCCTCGCGAGCTTGATCGCGAACGGGCTGACCTTCGGCCACCGCGCCATGGCGGCCGTCCTCACGGCGATCCTCTTCGTCGCGATGTTCGTCGCGTGGAGCTATTACCCGCACGGCCTGCCGCTGCCGACCCGGCTCGCGGCGCCCGCGTCCTCGCCTGCCGCCACCCCCGCGCCGCCGGTCGCCGCGCCGGCCGCGCCCGCCGCGCCGGTCAGGCCCCGCAATCCGGTCACGGACATCACGCCGCCGGCGTCCGGGCAATAGACTTGCATCCGAAGGCTTGCATCGGACCCGTGAATTGATGTTTTCTCCCCGGCAGAACGGGGAGGCCGCCGTCACGGCGGACGCGATTTTAGTATGAAGAAAGTCTATCCAGACGCGAAGTCGGCACTCGCGGACGTGCTCAGAGACGGCATGTTGATCTGCTGCGGCGGCTTCGGCGTCTGCGGCGTGCCCGAAATCCTGATTCACGCCATCCGCGATTCCGGCGTGAAAAACCTGACTTTCGTCTCCAACAACGCGGGCGTCGACGGCGGCGGCCTCGGCCTTCTGCTCGAAACCCGGCAGATCAGCAAAATGATCTCGTCCTACGTGGGCGAGAACAAGCTGTTCGCCCAGCAGTATCTCGCCGGCGAACTGGAGATCGAGTTCAATCCGCAGGGCACGCTGGCCGAGCGTATCCGCGCCGGCGGCGCGGGCATTCCGGCCTTCTTCACCCGCACCGGCGCCGGCACCGACATCGCCAAAGGCAAGGAAGAGCGCATTTTCGACGGTGAGCGCTACATCATGGAGCGCGGCATCGTTGCCGACCTGTCGATCGTGCACGCCTGGATGGGCGACACCGAAGGCAATCTCGTCTACCGGAAGACGGCGCGTAACTTCAACCCGATGATGGCCACGGCCGGCAAGATCACGGTGGCCCAGGTCGAGCATCTGGTGCAGCCGGGCGAGCTCAATCCCGACGCCATCATCACCCCCGGCGTCTACGTGCAGCGCATCGTGCAGCTGCAGAACTATGTGAAGCCCATCGAGAACCGCACCGTCCGTAAGCGTCCGGCGGCGGCCGCCACCGGAGAGGAGGTCTAATATGCCCTGGACCCGCGATCAGATGGCGGAGCGCGCCGCCAAGGAGCTGCGCGACGGCTTTTACGTCAACCTGGGCATCGGCATTCCGACCCTGGTGTCCAACTACATCCCCGAAGGCGTCAGCGTTCAGCTGCAGAGCGAAAACGGCATGCTCGGCTTCGGCCCCTTCCCCTATGAAGGGGAGGAGGATCCCGACCTCATCAACGCCGGCAAGCAGACGGTCACCGAACTGCCGACCACCAGCTTCTTCTCCTCGGCGGACTCCTTCGCGATGATCCGCGGCGGCCACATCGACCTCGCGCTGCTCGGGGCGATGCAGGTTGCCGAGAACGGCGACCTCGCCAACTGGATGATCCCCGGCAAGATGGTGAAGGGCATGGGCGGCGCCATGGACCTCGTGGCCGGCGTCAAGAAGGTGGTCGTGATCATGGAGCACACCGCCAAGGACGAGCCCAAGCTTCTGCACCGCTGCACGCTGCCGCTGACCGGCGCCGGCGTCGTCGACATGGTGATCACCGACCTCGGCGTCTTCTCGATCGACAAGAAGGCCGGCGGCATGACCTTGCTCGAGCTCGCGCCCGGCGTGACGCTCGACGAGATCACCAAGAAGACGCAGGCGACGTTCGCCGTCGACCCCAAGCTCAAGCACTGACGGCGGCTCGCATGGCTCACACACTCGGTGCCCGGCTGTTGGCCTTGATGGCCGGGTTCGCCGCGATGGCGCTGGCCACGGCGGCAGAGGCGCGCGACGGCTGCGGCCGCGGCTATTACTTCGACGGCTATGGGTGCCGGCCGGAGCGCCGCGGGCCGCCGCCCGGCTACTATCCGCCGCCGCCACCGCCGCCGGGTCGTTATGGGCCGCCGCCGCCGCGCTATTACGATCCGCCGCCGCCGCCGGGACCGACCATTCAGTTCAATCTGGGTGGCGGCGGCGACAACCGGCGTTATGCGCCGCCGGTGCGGGGCCGCGATGGCCGGCCGACCTGCGCGCAGCGCGGCTACACCGTGCAGGATGGGCTCTGTAAGCCGTATCGCGGCTACTGAGCTTGGCTTCGCGCCGAACGCGTTGAGATGGAAATGGCCGGGTTCGTCCCGGCCATTTTCATTTGCCGACGCCGTCCAGCCCGCCAAAGCGGGTATCCAGCACGCTGCGGGCCTGTCGAGCACACGGGATACTGGACTCGGGTCTCGCGCTCGCCCGGCATGACAGGGCTGCGGGCGCACGGCGCGCGCCTTTGCGGACCCTAAGGCTTCCCGGGCCCTTTTCGATACCCCGCCGCTCTGTCACAATTTGCCATTGGGCATCGGTGAAAAGCCCAGCAAAAAAGCACAGGGAGAAACGCATGCTTACAAGGCGAGGTTTTGCCGGCGTCGCGGGCTGCGCGATCTGCAGCATTGCGGGTTTTGCCGCCACGGAAGCACAAGCCCAGCCGTCGGCGCCGACGACCGCGAACGGCGTGACCCGGCAGATTCTGTCCCGCACCGACGGGCCCGCGCCCGGCTACGAGACGATTATCATGGACGTGAAGCTCGAGAAGGGCGCGTCCATCGCGCCTCACACCCATCCCGGCATCGAATCGACCTACGTCATGGAAGGCAGCATCGAGCTGCCCGTGAAGGGCCAGGAAACGAAGGTGTACAAGGCCGGGCAGGCGTTCCAGGTGCCGCCGGAGACGCCGCATGCCGGCGGGCGGCCGTCGAACGAAGATGTGCGGCTCATGATCAACTACATCGTCGAGAAGGGTAAGCCGCTGGCCAAGCCGGTGTGATGCTTGAGCAAGGCTTGAGCAAGCTGCGGCGTTGCCGTCCCCGCGAAGGCGGAGACCCATACGCCGCAGCCTAATGCCGCAGCCCAATTTAGAGCACACGGGATACTGGATCCAGGGGCTCGCGCTCCCGCGCGCGCCCGGATGACGGGCTAGGCGGGATTGCGCGGCTTGGCGAGCTCGGACTTCGCCCGCGTAACATAGTCACCGGCGCCCAATTTGCCGACGAGCTCGCCGTCGCGCACGACGAACCTGCCGCGCACCATGGTCGACACCGGCCAGCCGGTGACCTCGATGCCTTCGTAGGGCGTGTAGTCGGTGTTGCCGTGCATCAGCGCCTGCGAGATCGTTTCCTTGCGGTTCGGATCCCAGATGGCGATGTCGGCGTCGGCGCCGACCGCGATGGTGCCCTTTCTCGGATAGAGGCCGTAGGTCTTGGCGTGGTTGGTCGCCGTCAGCGCCACGAATTCGTTCAGTGAAATGCGGCCCTTGCCGACGCCTTCGGAGAACAGGATCGGCAGCCGCGTCTCGACGCCGGGGATGCCGTTCGGCACCCAGCGGAACGAGGTGCGGCCTTTCGGGTTCAGCTTGCCCTGCGGATCGTCGTAGCGGAACGGGCAGTGGTCCGACGAGAACAGCGAGAAGATGCCTTGCTGCAGGCCCTCCCAGCAGGCCTGCTGGCTGGCTTCGTCGCGCGGCGGCGGCGAGCACACATATTTGGCGCCCTCCATGTTGAGGCCGTCCATGTCCTTCTCGGTCAGCACGAGATATTGCGGGCAGGTCTCGCCGTAGATCTTGAGGCCGCGCCGTTGCGCGCGCGCGATCTCTTCCATCGCCTCGCGGTTCGACACGTGCACGATCATGATCGGCACGTCGATGATCTCGGCGAGCGAAATGGCGCGGTGGGTCGCCTCGCGCTCGACCGCGATCGGCCGCGAGGTGCCGTGGTACTTGGTCTCGGTCTGGCCGGCGCGCTCGAGCCGGTCGGTGAGGAAGCGGATGGCGTCGTAGTTCTCGGCGTGCACCATCACCAGCGCGCCGGTCTCGCGCGCCACGCTCATGACGTTGAGCATTTCGATGTCGGAGAGCGCGAGGCCCTCATAGGTCATGAACACCTTGAACGAGGTGTAGCCGTCGTTGACCAAAGCCGGGAGCTCCTGGCCGAGCACCCGGTCGCTGGCATCCGCGATGATGAGGTGGAAGGACACGTCGACGTAGCACTGCCCGTCCGCCTTGCGGTGATAGTCCTTCACCACCTCGCGCAGGCTCTCGCCCTTCTGCTGCATGGCGAAGGGCAGGACCATCGTGTTGCCGCCGAAGGCGGCCGAGCGCGTCGCCGAGGCGAAGTCGTCGGCCATGACGATGCCCGGCCCGGACGGCTGCGAGATATGCACGTGGCTGTCGATGCCGCCCGGCAGTACCAGCATGCCGGTAGCGTCCACGATCTCGGCGGCCTGGCCGAGGTCGGCCCCCAGTGCGACGATTTTGCCGGCCCTGATGCCCACGTCGCAGGAAAAGGTGTCGGAAGCGGTCGCGACGGTGCCGCCGCGGATAATGGTGTCGAAGGTCATTCAATCACTCCTGGCACCGGACTATAGCAACCCCTGTGCCAGGGGGCGAAATCCGGGGCCGGTCATTTGATTTTCCGGCAGGAGCCGCTACAGATCGCCCCCGATCTAGAACGAGGGATGACCATGCTTTCCGATGCCGATAGAAAAAAGTGCGCCGACATTCTGGTGAACGCCCAGAAGGAGCGCAAACAGGCGACGCCCTTCTCGCAGACCTTCCCCGGCATCACGATCGAGGACTCCTATGCGATCTCGGCCGACGTGTGCCAGCGCAAGATCGCGGCCGGCGCCAAGCTGATCGGCCACAAGGTCGGTCTGACCTCCAAGGCCATGCAGCGCTCCTCGATGATCGACGAGCCGGACTACGGCTACATCCTCGACGACCAGATGATCG
>Ga0180216_1000630_pt1 | contig 35337 bp, 28 predicted proteins | sample eDN3rd37CBELigMG_FD_128879 | JGI IMG/M metagenome (GOLD analysis project Ga0180216, IMG submission 128879) | Enriched Miracle-Growth compost microbial communities from Emeryville, California, USA - eDNA 3rd pass 37_C BE-Lig MG (version 2)... ... | reverse complement strand
GCTGCGATGATCCTGCACCAGCCGCACCGCGCGTTCGCGCACTTCGGGGGAAAACTTCGTTTGATTTGCCATGACTCCATTCTCTCAAAGCTCGGAGCTTCCGCAAAACCCGGGGTGATTCACAATACTCCAAGTTGTCCGCAGCCGAAAAGCGCCGCATTGACTCGCTGATCCGCCAGGCTGATACCATCGGCATGACACGCACCCAGCAGATCGCCTACAACGCCGCCTTGAAATCCAGCGGCCCGCTGCTGGACGACATCAGCAAGCGTCTCATCGCCAATGATGCCGTGGCCGGCAAGGCAGGCGCCAGCTTCAATGCCTACGGCATGTCCGCCAAGCAAACTGCGGCGGCGCTGCGCGGGGTGCCGGCGCAAGTCACTGATATCGTCACTGCCTTGCAAGGCGGCCAGCGCCCGATGACAGTTCTGATCCAACAAGGCGGGCAATTGAAGGATATGTTCGGGGGTGTGGTGCCGGCCGCCCAGGCATTGACCAGCACTCTAATCGGCATGATCAACCCGGCCACCTTGAGCGCCGCCGCGCTCGCGGCTCTGGCTGCCGCCTACTACAAGGGCTCGATAGAGCTCGATGCGTTCCAGAAAAACGCGATCATGACCGGCAACGCCCTGGGGCTGACCATTGATCGCGTTTCGGCGATGTCGCAAGAGATGGCCGATATGGCCCGTATCACCGAAGGCGAAGCAGCGTCCGCACTGACCGAGGTCGCCAAGTCGGGCAAGATCGCCGCCGGCCAAATCGAGGCGGTCGCCACGATTGCGGCGAGGTCTGCAAAGCTGCTGGGCAAGGACACAAGCGAGACAGTCAGGGAGTTCGCCAAGCTGGCAGACGAGCCTGCCAAGGCGTCAGCCGAACTGAACCGCCAGTACCACTACCTGACCGCTTCCACTTATGAGCAGATCAAGGCCCTGGAGGAACAAGGCCGGACCCAGGACGCGGCCCGCCTGGCCCAGGAAGCCTATGCGACCGCCACCAGCGAGCGGCTGGACGAGGTTGCATCCAAGCTCGGCACCCTGGAGCGCGCATGGATGGCGGTTGCCGGAGCTGCGGGCAAGGCATGGGATGCGATGCTGGATGTCGGCAGGCCTGAGACCATCTCCGAGGAAATCGCCCGCCTGGAAAAAGAGCTGGCAGCCATGGCATCGGTTGGCCCGTTTTCCGGTGGCCCTGAGTTCGGCTTCCTGTCCGGGGACGAAGCAAAGGTAACCGCCATAAAAGATCGGCTTCTGGATCTTCGCAATGCCCTTGCCGCCCAGGACTTCACCGCTGGTGCGAAAGCGTGGGCGGCAGACGAAAATCAAAAGCGCATTGACGCCCTCGATGAATGGGGCAAGCTCACCGAGCGCAACCTGTCCAAGCAAGCGCAGATGGAAAAGGACATTGTCCGAATCCGAGAAACGGGCGTTGCTGCCGGCAGGACCGAACTGGAGATCGAGGCGGCCATTGCGGCCTATCGGGCGAAGAACGCGGAAAAGGGCCGGGCCGGCAAGAAGCGCGACATCCCCTACGAGTCCCTGGACGATCTGATCGCCTCGCCTCGCGTCCAGAAAAGCCTGTCGGACCTGGAGCGCCAGTACGCCAGTATCTCGAACCTGATCGGTGACCGCCTGACCACGGCGCAGCAGAAGTACACCCGTGAGCTTGAGGCCATGGGCCAGAGCGATTGGGCGCGCCGCGTCAACGCCGAATTGCAAAGTATCCAGGACAAATACAACAACATCCTCGAGCAGCGCCGCACGTCGGCAGAAGGCCTGTCCGAGCAAGACGAGCGCGCACTGCGCGACGCGATGGACCGTGAGATGCAGATGGCGGCCAGACACTACGCTGCCCTCGACTCGCTGCAAGATGATTGGTTGCTGGGCGCATCAAAGGGTCTGGCGGACTACGCCGATCAGGCTACCAATGTTTATCAGAGCATGGGGGACCTGGCGACCCAATCATTCCAGGGAATGTCTGATGCCCTCACCGATTTCGTCATGACCGGCAAGGCGAACTTCTCTGACCTCGCTGATTCCATCATCCGAGACATGGTGAGGATTGCGATCCAGAAGGCCATCCTCGGCCCGCTCGCCAGTTCCCTGGGTGGCGGCCTGGCCATGTTTGGTGCTGAGATGTTCGCCAACATGTCCAGCGATCCTATCGGGTCTCTGATCGGGTCCCTGGGTGGCGCGGCATACAACGCCAAAGGCGGTGTCTACGACTCGCCCAGTCTGTCCGCCTACTCCAACCAGATCCACGACAAACCCAAGTTCTTCGAGTTTGCCAAGGGTGCCGGCGTGTTTGCCGAGGCTGGCCCCGAAGCCATCATGCCCTTGAAGCGTGGACCCGATGGAACGCTGGGCGTGAAGGCGCACGGCAGTGACAGCACCCAGCCCGCTCCCATGAAGATCGAGATCATCAACCAGTCCAGCACCCCCGTAAGGGCCCGCGACGGTGGCGTATCCTTCGACGGCAAGGAATTCGTTCAGAGCGTGATCCTGGATGATCTGCGCCTGGACGGCCCCATCGCACGAAACCTCAAGAGCGGCGGGCTGTGGCATCGCTGGTGACGGCGGACAAGGGGATCGATTGACGGGGGTACCCAATAAACCGTGGCGGATCGCGGATTTCTAGACCGGCCGCTTCCCGCATGCAGATTTTTTACCCGTCTTTTGATTATTTGTTAATTCGAATTAACACGTGAACAACGTCGGGACCCCAGCATCTGTGCGGGTTACCGGCGTTTTCAGTGGTGTTTGATTTGCTGGTTTGTTAACTTGTTCCCCGGTGCTTCACCGTGGATTCCCGTGTGCGTGACCACGCGTGACACTGCGTGACGCGCATCAACTGATCAACGTCTGTTCGATCTAATCCGGCAACGTTGCCGTTTTTCCCCATGGTACCAGAGAGGGACCACAGGGCCCGCATCTATTGATCGATCAATAGATGTGCCCTCCTGCCTCTCGCATTCGCGCGCGAGAAGTACCCCGGCTGTGGGTGGGACAATTTGTCCCACCCAGCCTGCCTCTCGCATTCGCGCGCGAGAAGTACCTCTTTCTCACTGTCGGATTCCGAGACACTCGCTTTGAGGTCTACCGTCGCCTCACCCACGCGCGCGGGCGGCAGGTGAGGTGGCTCAACTTGCGCCACCTCAGTCTGGCCTCACCCACGCGCGCGGGCGGCAGTCATGAATAGTGGGAAAAGTTTTCCCACTATTAGCCTCACCCACGCGCGCGCGGGCGGCAGTTCAGGTGGAAAAAGTTTTTCCACCTGAATTTGAAACTGGATACAAGAAGCCACCGCCGCAAGTAAAGGCATTTGCTGCTGATACCGCCGCCGCCGCCAAAGTCTACATGGTGGCTACATGAAGCTAAAAACACAAAGGCCATTCGTAGCGGAATGGCCTAAGTTCTTGATTTTATTGGTGCCGGTGAAAGGAGTCGAACCCTCGACCTTCTCATTACGAATGAGCTGCTCTACCAACTGAGCTACACCGGCAAATCGGCAGGCAAAAGGCAAACTGCCTGCTGCCTACCAAAGCCAGCTATTATACATGGATCGAGAATTTGTTGGAGACGGCCATGTCACCCATCGCCTGGCTGCTGCTCGCCGCCGCCGTCCTGCCGTATGGCGCCGCCATCGCGGCCAAGGCGGGGGGCCGCGCATTCGACAACGACGCGCCGCGGGCCTGGCTCGCCGCCCAGGAGGGATGGCGGGCCCGCGCCGACGCCGCCCAGGCGAATCTGTTCGAGGGCCTGCCGTTCTTTTACGCCGCCGTGCTGTACGCCCTGTACGCGGGCGCGGACGAGGGCCGCGTCGCGGTCCTGATGCTCGCCTGGGTGCTGCTGCGCCTGCTCTACGTGCTGGCCTACATCCTGGGGCGCGGCACGGTGCGCTCGATCATCTGGGGGGTGGCCCTGCTGGTGAATCTGGCGATCCTGCTGGCTTGACGAGAGAGGGCGTCGAGGCCTCGTCCCGCGTGGCCTGGGCGTTCAGCGACACCGCGTCCGGAAAAAGATCCCAGCAGGCGATGAACAGGGCGGCGAACAAGGGCCCGATCACGAAGCCATTCAAGCCGAACACCGCCAGCCCGCCCAGGGTCGAGATCAGCACGACGAAATCGGGCATCTTGGTGTCCTTGCCCACCAGCACGGGGCGCAGCAGGTTGTCGATCAGGCCGATGACCAGCACCCCGAACAGGATCAGGGTGATGCCCTCGGCGTACGCGCCGGTCACCAGGAAATAGACCGCCACGGGCGCCCAGATCAGCGAGGCCCCCACGGCCGGCAGCAGCGACAGGAAGGCCATCAGCACCCCCCAGAACAGGGACCCCTGGATCCCCAGGAAGGCGAACATCAGGCCGCCCAGGATGCCCTGGGTGATGGCGATGACGATGTTGCCCTTGACGGTGGCGCGCACCACGGTCGTGAATTTCTGGAACAGGTGGCGGCGATGGTCGTCGGACAGCGGGATCAGGCTCTTGACCCGCGGGACCAGGGCATGGCCGTCGCGCAGCAGGAAGAACAGCAGGTACATCATCACGCCCAGGCCGATCACGAACTGGAAGGTGTTCTGGCCGACGCTCACGGCCTGCTTGGCCAGGAACTGGCTGCCCTGCAGGGCGCCGGCGGACAGTTTCTCGCGGATGCTGAGCAGGTCGCCGACCCCCCAGGAATCCAGCCAGCCGTGGACGGAGGGCGGCAGGGCGGCGACGATCTGCTCGTAGTAGGCGCCCAGGTTGAGCTGGCCGCTGTTGATGCGGTTGTACAGGCCCGCGGCCTCGTTCGCGAGCGAGCCCGCGATGAAGATCATCGGCAGGATGACGATCAGGATGATGACCAGCACCGTGAGGAAGGCCGCGAGGTTGCGGCGCCCCCCGAGCGCCGAGCGCAGGCGCCGGTGCAGCGGGCCAAAGAGCACGGCCAGCACGCCGCCCCAGAAGATCGCCGGGTAGAAGGGCAGCAGGATGCTGAGGAAGGCGATCGATACGGCGGCCAGCAGGAGCAGGAAGCTGCGGAAATGGAGGGTGGACGTTTGCATGGTTTTCGCGGTGATCCGGGTGCGTTCAGTGCCGCCTGGTGTCGCGGATGCGGTGGACCACCGCGCCGATCACCAGGAGGCCCAGCGGCGTCCCGGCCATCAGGGCGGCGCGCGGCGAGAGGTCGACGCCCAGCACCAGCAGGCCCTCGTACAGCAGCTTGAACAGGCTGAACAGATAATAGCTGATCGCGATGATGGACAAGCCCTCGACCGCCTTCTGGATCTTGATCTGGGTGTCGGCGCGCGCGCCGAGGCTTTGCAGGATCTGGGCGTTCTGTTCTTCCATCTCGACCTGGACCCGGGCCTGCAGCAGCTCGCCCAGGTGGGCGACGGCCTCGCCGATGCGCGCGAGGCGCTGGTCGGTGGAGGCGCAATAGCGCACCGTGGGGCGGAAGCGCTGGGCGATGAAGGTGCCCAGTTGCTGGCAATCGCCCGTGCGGCTCTCGTGCAGCTCGGCGATGCGCTCGAACACGAGCTGGGAATAGGCCTCGGTGGCGCTGAAGCGCAGGCGCGTGCGCGCGCGGCTCTGGGTCACGCGGGCCGAAAGGCTGGTGATCCGCTCGAGCAGCGCCTTGGCCTCGCGCGCGCCGGCGCGCGCATTGTCGTCCGACAGCGCCAACAGCTCGGCCTCGTACTGCCGCAGCTCGGCGCCCAGCGTGCGGGCTAGCGGCAGCGTGAGGGAGGCCATCAGGCGGTAGGTCTCGACCTCGAGCAGCCGGCGCACCATCCGCCCCAGCCTGCGGCCGTCGAGCCGCCGGTTGACCACCAGCATGCGGTTCAGGCCCGAGCCGTTGAGGCGCAGGTCGCTCCAGACGGTGGCCTTGTCCTGGTCCAGGTTCGAGCCCAGCGGGTCGTCGAAGCCATAGGCGGCGACGTCGCCCGCCCAGTCGGCCTCGGACTCGACGCGCACCTGGTCCGCGTTGATGAGCAGGTGGGCGTGGGCCCCGGCGACCTCGGCCAGCACGGGCGGCAGCTCGGGCCAGGCGCTGGGGTGGCGGCCCGGCATCAGCAGGGTCAGGGTGAGGAACTCGGTGTGGCGCTCCCAGCGCAGGCTGCCGTCGCCCACGGGAATCTCGCCCAGCGGCTGCCGGGGATCGGCCATGGCCACGTGCCGGTCGCACAGCGTGCGCACGATCCTGCCGGCCGCGTCGTCCTCGTCCAGGAATGCCAGGTGAAAGACCTGCGCGGGCGCCTCGAAATACATGGAGGGGCGCGCATGGAGCTCGTTGTGCAGGGCGTTGCGTTGCAGGTGCATGCGGATCGAAGGCCGGTGGCGATGGGAAACGATCCAGTGTATCGAAAGAATACGCCTCGCACCCGAAAAAATGGCATGCGCGCGGCACGCGAAAAAACGCCCCCGGATGGCCGGGGGCAGGTGGATCGTTGCGGGGCACCGTCGGATTATTTCTTGGCGCCGGGTGCGGGGGCCTTGCTTGCGGAGGGATGCGCCTTGGCCTGGTGGGCCTTGGCGTGCCTGGGGGCGGACTTGTGGGCCATGGTCGCGGTATTCCCCGCGGGCGCCGCGTTTGCCGCGAAGGCTCCGGGGGCCGCCAGCAGGCTCAGGACGGCTGCCGAGCAGGCCGTGGCAATGGCGATACGGGAACGCTTGGTCATTTTTTCGACTCCGATAGGAAGAAGGAAACCCGGAGCCTCGATGGCCGCCGGGCCGGCGGCCATTCGGCCCGCCTGTGGCTCAGAACGCCGCTGCGGCGTTTGGTTCGCCTCCGGAAGGGATGGGGCGGACGGACTATGTAAGGACATGCAACACGCCAGGCATGGCCGGAGGAGCGCCGCGCGAGCGCCGGCGCGGGGCCGTGGCGTACCGCCCGCGCGGGGCGCGACGCAAGCCCTTACGAGGCTGACGGGGAGGTGAACGAGGCCTCGCGTTGCGTCTCCGATCCGCTCAGGAGGAAACCGCTGCCACGTCCGCGACGGCACCGTCGGCGGCGCGCAGGATCTCCTCGATGTCCGCATCGGTCATCGGCGTCGACAAGGCCATCAGGCCATAACCGGCCGCCAGGATGCCGCGATTCAGCAGCCCCCTGTTGAAAAGAGCCAGGCGACGCGCCTCGTCCGGGGTCGGGAACGCGCTGCGGTAATCGCGCACCGGCCTGCTCGTGAAATGCACCTTCAGCAAGGAGCCGCGGCCGACCACGGTTCCCGCCACGCCATGGCGTTCGAGCGAGGCCTCGATGCCGTCCCGCACCGCGGTGCCGATGCGCCCGAGCCTGTCGAAAGCGGTCGGATCGAGCAATTGCATGGCCGCCAGTCCCGCGCGCATCGACATGGGGTTTGCGGAAAACGTACCGCCGTGCGGGAGCGCGGGTTTGCCTCGGCTCGGATCGAACACCCGCATGACGTCCCGCCGGCCGCCGACCGCTCCGACGGGGAAACCGCCGCCTATGATCTTTCCCAGCGTCGTGAGGTCCGCCTGGATGCCCCAGCAGGGTTGCGCGCCCTTCATGCCCAATCGGAAGACGATGATCTCGTCGACGATCAGCAGCGCTCCCACCGTGGTGCATGCGTCCCGCAATGCCGCCATGTATTCGGCCGTCGCGGGCACCAGCCCTGCGCGGTTCGGCATGGGATCGACCAGGACGCCCGCCAGATCCCGTCCGTGCGCTTCGATCATCGCACGCGCCGTCTCCGGATCGTTGAATGGGAGAACGATGACATCGTCCGTCACGCCTCGCGGGGTTCCGGCGGCATAGGCGACCGACACGGGTTGCCGATCGCCCCAATTGGCCGGCGTGGAATCCAGGCTGACTTCCGAGTAATCGTATGAACCGTGATAGGCACCTTCCACCTTGGCGATCTTGGGTCGTCCGGTATAGGCCCGCGCGGCCTTCAGCGCCATCATGACGGCCTCGGTGCCGGAGTTCGTGAAACGAATCGTCTCGATGGATTCCGTGCGTTCGCAAATCAATCGCGCCAGGTCGATCTCCGAGGCTGTCGGCAGGCCGAATGCCGTCCCGCATTCCGCTTGTTCCCGTATCGCCGCGGTAATGACCGGATGGGCATAGCCGTGGATTTGAGACGTGAAATTGTTGATGCAGTCGATGCGCGGCACGCCATCGACATCCCATACCCGGCATCCGGACCCCCGGGCCGCATAAATGGGATAGGGGCGCATATAGACCGTCGTGCGGGTATTGCCGCCCGGCAGGTATTGCTGGGCTCTCGCGAATAACGATCTGGAGCGCGAATGTTCATCCGGGTACCGCATTCCTGTGTCTCCTGTCTGGTTTCCATGAAATCGGGCGGCGCGGCTCATGCCGGTTTCAGGCTCCGGTATAGCAGGGAGGTAATGGCCAGGATGCCCACCACATTGCCTGGATGCACCAGAACGATTCGCTCGTCATCGGTGCGTCGGCCAGGCTTGGCTTCCACCAGGACTTCCGCCAGCTCGCTGTCGAATGGTCCCGCGTGAGGCAGGCGTCCCTCCCGGTATTGCTGCTCCGCCTGGCGCTTGTCGTCCACCACGCAGCGGTCGAACCGATCGAAGCCCTGCATCCAACTGCGGCCGAGATCCACGGCATTGACAAAGGTGCCGGGCGCCACCCAGGCCGGATCCAGCATGGGGACCAGGCCCGGGGCGGCGGGCACGGTCGTGATGATGATGTCCGCATCCTTGAACATTTCCGCTCCCGGCTGCATGACGCGCGCGCGTTGGCCACGCGCGCGCACCTGGTCGGCGAATTTATCCGCCGATGTGCGCGAACGGCTGGCGATGCGCACTTCATGGACCGGCAGCACCCCTTCGAGCGCTTCGAGGTTGACCCTGGCCTGCGTGCCGGCGCCGATGATGGCCGCCACGCCGGTGCGGGAGCGTGCCAGCCGCGGCGCCATCAGACGGGTGATTCCCGCCGGCAGCATCGTCGACGTGAAAGGCGAGGTGAACATGGCGAGGGGATCACCGGAAATCGCGTCCGTCAGCAACTGCATGCTGCGGTATGCCGGGTTGCCCGCGCTGGCGTGGCTCGTCGCGGCGCCGGCCAGCATGTGGAAGATGCCATATCCAGCGGCGGGCCAGGAAGCGAAGGTGGACATGAGAAAAGATCCGTCGTCCTGGGCAACCATGGATTTCGGCTTCCAGCGGATGCCGCCTTCGGCGCTGGCGCGAAAGGCGTCGGCCAGGGCGTCGGCTATCTGTGGAATGCCGATGCCGAGGCCATCGATTTGAGCGTCCGAAATGCATTGCATGGCAGGGAAACCTCCAGATCAGTGAAACCAGCGGTCGCGCCATTCGAAGGCGCGGACAGCCGCGGGCAGGAAGAAATTGTTGGCCGGCCAGTAGGGAATCGACTTCAGGGGCCGATCGAACACCGTCTCGCCCTCCGCGGATCCCAGGATGCGCAGTGCCACCTTATGGCCCAGATAGGTCGACATGGGGATTCCGACCCCGCAGCATCCGAGGACGTAGTGCACGCCGCCCTCCTGGCCGATATGAGGCAGCCAGTCTCCCGTGATCGCAAAGCGGCCGGACCAGCAGTGCGACGCCCGCACATCGGACAGAGCGGGAAACCGCCGCCGAAAGTAGCCGAGGATGCGTTCCGCCTTGTGGACCAGCCCTCCGTCGCTGCGCCCGGCCCGTCCGCTCATCACGAGCCGCCTCGAATCCCCCGCGACTGCCATGTAATGGATGATCTTGCACGTGTCGCTGAACGAGCCGCGGCGTGGCAGGACCTCCGACAGCAGCGCGTCGGGCAGGGGTTCGGTGGCCAGGGCGAAGGCGGGGACGATGGTCAGCCCTCGGCGCAGGCGGCGGGTATGAGGCGTGTCGCTTCCCGTCTCGGCATTCGTGGCCAGCACGACATGGTTGGCCTCGAAGACGCGCCCTCCGGCCCTCACGGTGTATCCGCGCGCCGCCCGCCGGATCGCGGTCACCCGGGTATCTTGAAGAATCGTGGCACCCGCCGCATCGGCGGCCCTCGCCAATCCCAGGTGCAGACGGGCGGGCTGCAACGTCGAGGAATCGGCAAGATGCACCCCGCCGAAAAACTCGTCGGACCCGATGTACGCACGCTGCTCCGACTGGTCCACCAATGCCACGTCCCCCCATGCCGCGCGCAATGCGGGCAGGGTATTGCGTAACCTCGCAAACGCTTTGCCGCTGTGCGCCGCAATGAAACGGCCTTCGCACCGCAGGTCGCAATCGATTCCGAGGTGCCGCACGAGATGCTCGACATATTCCCGGGCGTGCCGGGCTTCCTGATACACGCGCCGTGCCACGATTTCGCCGTAGAGTGCGAGGAGGTCGTCGTACTTGGCCTTGGGAACATTGCCCAGCGAGCCGGCGGAACTCGATGATGCCCCGGTCCCCACCCGGCTTGCGTCGCAGACCAGCACGCGCCGGCCGCCGCCCGCGAGGGTCAGGGCGGCGGAAAGCCCGGCATAGCCCGCGCCGACCACCAGCACGTCGGCGCGTCCTCCGGACCAGGTGCGTGGCGCCTCGAACGGAGGCAGCCCGGCCACCCAGAACGGTTCGGTGGAGAAATCATCGGTCAAGCAGTTGCTCACGATTTGGATTCCTGTGATGCGTGGCGTTTTCCATCCGGTCCCAGCAATGCCCGACATCGGCGGGTAAGACGTGCTTGATGATGCGCTGGCTGGGGGTACGAGCGAACGCATCCACGAATGCGATGTAGCGTGGATTCTGGAATGGCGCCAGGCGCGCGGCCAGCCAGGAGGACAGCTTGGCCGGCTCGGCCGGGCAGCCTGGCTTCAACTGGACGAACAGCTTGATTTCCTGCTCTCCGATTTCGGCCTTGACGCCGATCGCGGCGCAGTCCTCGACGGCTTCATGGGTTCTCGCCACGTGCTCCACCTCCCAGGCGGACACGTTTTCGCCACGGCACCGGATGCTGTCGGTCATGCGGCCAAGGAACACCAGCGCGCCCTGGGCATCGATGGCACCGATATCTTGCGTATGGACCGCCCCGCCGCGCAATATTCTGGCGCTGGCATCGGGATCCTTGAAATAGCCGGGAAAGACGCAATTGGCCTGTTTGGGCCGCACCACGATCTCGCCGCGCACGCCGTGCGGGACCGATAGCCCGCGATGATCGATGATGTCGATGTCGAACCAAGGAACGGGATAGCCCATCGATCCCGCCACGCCTTCTCCATTGATCGTCGCGATGCTGGCGGTTTCGGTCATTCCGTATGCTTCGCGCAGTTCGACCCCGAAGCGGTCGCGAAAAGCATCCCAGATCTCGGGTTGGCACCCGGCTCCCCAGGCAACGCGGACATTGTGTTCCTTGTCCATGGCGCTCGCCGCCTGTTTCATCAGTATTTGCAGCACCCCGCCCAGGTAATGGATATGCGTGGCCCCGCATTCGCGTACTTGATTCCAGAAGCAGGACGCACTGAACCGCTCGACGAGTGCCAGGCGGACCTCACGCAATAGCGGCATGAGCAAAACCTGCGCGCCGCCTATGTGGTAGAGCGGTTCCCACATGAACAGCACGTCGCCGTCGCGCGCGTCGGCAAGCATGATGGCGGCCTCGGAGGCATGGCGCATCATCTGGTGGGTGACCAGCACTCCCTTTGGCCGGCCCGTCGTCCCGGAGGTGTACATGATGGAAAAAATCTCGTCCGGGGAGGGGATCGGCGCATCGTATTCCTCGTCGCCATCCAGCAAGGCCTCCAGTTCTCGCCCGTTTTCGCTCACCGATACCAGGCGCGCGGCACCTGGCAAGCCACCGGAATTCTTCAGCTCGTCGATGTCGCGGCGCGAGCCGATGATCATCGCCGGATCGCTGTGCTCAAGCAAATAGGCCAGGTTGGAGCCCCGTTGCTCCGGGTTGATGGGGATCCATGCCAGTCCGGCGCGGGCGATGCCGTACAGGCAGGCCATGACGGATGGGGAGTTGGGCAGCATGATCGCAACCCGGTCTCCCGCGGCCAGCCCGAACCTTTTCGCGTTCGCGGCGAATGAGCGGGAACGGCGCTCCATCTCGGCGAAAGTGATGGTCTTTGATCCGTGGGTGGCAAAAACGGCGGATGGACGGAGGCGGGTACGCTCGAGGAACAGCGGGACGAATCCTTCGAAATTCGAATGCATGGTGTGGGTGTCAGTGTTGATGGGGAATTAACGATTCGTCTGCAGCTTTTCCGACAGAGTCAGCAACAAGACGGCAACGACCAGGACGACCACCGAAGCGGCCGCAATCATGGGACTGAGCTGGAGGAACATTTCGTCCCACATCTGCTTGGGCAGGGTGGCGGTCGTTCCGCCCGTGACGAACAGCGCGATCGTCAGTTCATCGAACGAGGTGTTGAAGGCGAACAGGAAAGCGGCGATCAGCCCCTCTTTGAGCAAGGGGATGGTCACTTTGCGCAAGGTTTTGAAGGGTGTGGCCCCCAGGGTGGCCGCGGCATGATCCAGGCGGATGTCATACCCTTTCAGCACCGCGATCAGCGTCACGATTGCAAACGGCAGCGCGATCACCGTATGCCCGATGATGAGGCCCAGGTTGGTTCCTATCAGGCCGATCTGGCCGAATAGATACATGAGCCCGGATGCGAGGATGATGCGGGGCACGATCATCGGCGCGAGAAAGGCATTGAACAGGGCGCCGCTGAAGCGTGTCTTGTTGCGCGTGAGGGCGAGCGCCGCCATGCCGCCGATCACAGTGGCGGCAAGCGCCGTCGCGAACGCCACCCCGAAGGACCGCAGCGTTGCTTCCAGCCAGATTCCGGAAGTGAAGTACTGCTCCATCCATCTCGTGCTGAAGCCCTTGGGCGGGAAGTCGAGCGAACTCGAGTTGGTGAATGCGATGGGAATCACGACCAGCGTCGGCGCGGCCAGCACGAACAGCACGAGCGCGCTGTGACAACCGAGCAGCCTGGAGGTGATCGCCGATGGCAGCAGACGGTGGCACAGGACATCGATCTTTTGCGCCGTCCGTGCGATCCATGACAGGAGCACCGAGCCGAACCGGCTCAGGTAGCCATGGGTCGCCACTCGTTCGATCTCTCCCGACAGCGACGACAGGCCGAACATCCGGTCGTACGCCACGCAGGCGACCACCGTGGCGATCAGGAGGAATACGGACAGGGCACCGGCGAAGCCCCAATCGAGGACCTGCTGGACCTGTACGATGATCAATTGCGCAAGCAGGGTCTCCCGCGGGCTGCCCATCAGCGCCGGCACGATGAAAAATCCCAATGCGGTGAGGAAGGTCATCAAGCCGCCCGCCGCGACGCCGGGCAATGACAGCTTGAAATAGATCAGCCAGAAGGCGCGGGCAGGGTGGGCGCCGAGAGTCTCGGCGGCCTGCATCAGCCGGCGGTCGATGGAAAGCATGATGGGCAGCATGCTCAGGACCGCGATGGGCAGCAGGCCCTGCACCATTCCGAGCAACACGGCGAATTCGGTTTGCAGCATGGAGAGGCGCGGAATGCCGGCGCCCATCAGCAACTGGTTGATCACCCCATTGCGGCCGAGCACGATGACCCAGGCAAAGGTCTTGACGAGATAGCTGGTCCAGAAGGGCAGCATGACGAGCAAAAGGACCAGGTTTCGCCGCCTGGCCGGCATCTTCGCCAGCCAATACGCCAAGGGATAGCCGAACAGGATCGACAGCAGGGCCGTGAAGGCGGAGATTCGTAGCGTCGTCAGCAGGACCCGCGTGTAGACGTCCTGGGAGAGCATGCGGGTGAAATTGTGCAGCGTCAGGACCCCGCCCGCCTCGTCCTGGAAACTCAAGGCCAGCAGCCGCACCACCGGCACGGCGAAGAAAACGGCGAGCAGGACCAAGGCGGGAACCAACAGCCAGGTGCTGCGCGCGGTCCCGAGCAGGCGCAGTCTTCCGCCCAGCGCCGCCACATGCGCCAGCGCGCTCATGGGCGCACCACGACGGATTGCTCCGCGTCCCAGGAGGCCGTCACCCGGGAGCCCGGCTCGGGCGTGTCCAGGCCGGCTCGCACGGTAATCCGGCCGGCGCGGCCCACATTGATGATCACGCGGGATTCCGAACCAGCGTAGACGCAATCGGCGACCATGCCTTCGAGCCGGTTCGTCCCGCTTCCGTCCAGCCGCATCTGTTCGGGGCGCACGACCACCGCGACCTCCTTGCCGCTTGGAAAGGCATGCGGCGGCGCCGTGATCGGTGCGTCCAGGGTGTCGCAGCATACCGACTGCCGATCGCCGCCCACCTTGCCGAAGAAGATATTCGATGTGCCGATGAAATCGGCGGCGAATGCCGAAACGGGATGCGCATAGATTTCACGGGGAGTGCCGATCTGCTCGATGCGCGCCTGGTTCATCAAACAGATGCGATCCGACAGGGCCAGCGCTTCCTCCTGGTCATGCGTGACGTAGATGATGGTTGCGCGCGTCTGCTGGTGCAACTGACGAATTTCCATCTGCAGATGTTCGCGCAGCTTTTTGTCGAGTGCGCCCAGCGGTTCGTCCATCAGAATGATGGACGGCTCGTAGATGAAACACCGCGCGAGCGCCACGCGCTGCTGCTGTCCGCCCGACAGCTCTCGGGGAAGCCGGTGCGCCAATAGGCTCAACTGGACCATGTCGAGCGCGGCGCGCACTTTTTGTTGGACCTCCTTGGCGCCCATTCCCCGCATGCGCAGCGGAAACGCGACGTTCTCCTCGACGGTCATGTGGGGAAACAGGGCGTAGTGCTGGAACACCAGGCCAATGTCGCGCTCATGCACTCGCGTATGCGTATGGTCGACACCGTCGATCACGATCCGGCCGCTGGTCGGAGCGACCAGGCCGCAAATCATCTGCAGCAGTGTCGTCTTGCCCGAACCGGAGGGTCCGAGCAGCGTGAGGAATTCTCCTTCCTCGACCATCAAGTCGGTGGTGTCGAGCGCCAGGGCGTCGCCGTAGCGTTTTGACAATCCTCTCGCGGACAATTTGAGAGGCCGGGCGTTCTCGCCGGCCGACGCTTTTTCTTCGCGGGAGGCCATGCCCCTGGCGGTCGCGGCCTCCTCGGCCGGTGTGCGCTTTCCCCTCGAAGCTGATTGGAGCGCCATGGAAATTCCTTTAAAATATTTTATAGAAATACTGATCATTTTTATAAAATATGCTTCTCGTTATTCCGATACGCTCTGCACGAAGCCGCGAGCCCGTTTCCAATGCACCTCGCACACTATTTTCCGGAGGGACCCATTGAAGACTCACCCTGAGACGGCACCGTCCGAAACCCCGAAGAAGCGCTCGTCGGCGGACGCGCTCATGGTCCGGTCTGTCGAAAAGGCGCTCAGCGTGCTCGAAGCGTTCGGTTCTTCGCCTTCTCCCATGAGCCTGCGAGACCTCGGATCCATGCTGGGGATGGACAAGAGCACCACGCAGCGTTTCACCTATACGCTGGAACGGCTGGGCTATCTGAGCAAAGATCCGGAGACCCGGCGCCTCAGCCTCACGGTCAAGGCGTTGAACTTCAGCTACGGCTACCTGCGCACGCACGAACTGCTCACGCGGGCCATGCCCTATCTGATACACCTGAGCCGGGAAACCGAGGAAACCATCAACATCACGGTCCGGGACGACATCGAGATCGTGTTCGTCTCGCGATTCATGAGCCGGCACCTGTTCAACACGGATGTCATGGTGGGGACCCGCATGCCGGTGTACTGCACCGCGCCGGGCATCGCCATGCTCGCCCACATGCCGCGTCCCGAGGCGCTCGACATACTGCGCCGCTGCGATCGCCGTCCGATTACGCCGCACACCACCTGGCGCCTGGAAGACCTCGAGAAGAAGCTCGACGAGACACGTGCCCGCGGCTATGCGACCGCGTTCGAAGAGTACTACCATGACGATCTATCCATTTCCGCGCCCTTGTTCGATGCCAGGCTCAACCCTCGCGCCGCCCTCACCTTGTCGGTTTCGCGGTCTCGCTATGCGCCTCACGAGGCTCGTGAGCGGTTCGCGCCCCAGGTCATCGCCGCGGCCCGTGCCATTTCGCAATCGGGCCACGGCGTGCCCGGCAACGGGGCGCGCCGCCGTTGATTCCTTCCCTCGCCAGCCGCCGCGCCGCGATCAACCGAGCAGCCAGGCATTGAACCGTTCCACTGCCTTGGCGCGGTTCGATGCCCACCACGAGGCGTCTGCGGCGATCATGTTCTTGATGTTCTGTTCGCTCGAAGGCAGGATCGCGGCCCGCTCCTTCGGGATGTATTGATAGGCGGCCTTATTGGTCGGCCCGTAGGACAAATGCCGGGTGTAGTCCGCTTGGCGCTTCGCGTCCGCGCAAAATGCGATGAACTGCCGGACCGTGTCCACGTGCGGGCCCCCCTTGAGGATGCCCCATCCTTCGATGGCATACAGGCCCTGGTTCCATACTATCGAGACCGGCGCGCCAGCGTCGATGACGGCCTGTGCCCGGCCATTCCAGATGGCGACCATGTCGACTTCGCCGCTCTCGATGATCTGTGCGGACTGGGCGCCGCCGGCCCACCACACCGCGACGTGCGGCTTGATGCGGTCCAGGCTCTTGAATGCGCGGTCCATGTCGAGCGGATACAGCTTGTCGGAGGGCACGCCGTCCGCGAGCAGCGCCTGCTCGAGCGTATCGATGGGGCTCTTGCTCATGCCGCGCCGTCCGGGAAATTTCTCGACGTCCCAGAAATCCTTCCATGTCCGCGGAGGCGTGTCCTTGTACGTGTCGGTTCGGTATGCGAATACCGTCGCGTAGGCGTCCGTGCCCATCCACATGGGGGTGTGCGCGTCCGGCAGGAAATCCGCCGTCGCGCCGGCCGGCAGGTCGAGGGGCTCCAGCAGATCTTGCGCAAGCAGGATGTCGCGCGCGGACTGGGTGAGAATCGAGGCATCCCAGATGTATGAGCGCGTCGCGATCATCGACTTGATCTGTGCCGTCGGCTCCGCCTCTCGCGCCGCGCTGATGACGCGGATTCCCGTTTCTTTTTCGAAGGGGTCGTAGAAGGCCTTGCGGAAAGCCGCTTGATAGGCCCCGCCGGGGTCCGCGACCGTGATCTGCCTGGCCGATTGGGCACGGGCCGTCATGGCCGCCGGCAATGTGCCTGCCAGCGCGAGGCTCGCGCCCGTTCGCAGGAGATTGCGGCGAGATTGGGAAAATGTCATGGCTGTCTCCTTCCGTAAAAAGGATCGTTGTGGGTATTCATGTGTTTCCGCTTTTGCCACCGGTGTTTCGAGCACGACGGACGCGGAAGAATTCTTCCATCATGCGGGCGGGTTCCCCGGAGGCGTACGATTCCTGCTGCATGCGGACCCCGGCTTCCAGGGCATCTCGAAAACCCGGCTCCGTGACGTCTCGGAACCGCTGCTTGTTCAGGCGCATGGCGATCGGCGGCTTGTTGGCCAATTGCCTCGCCGTCGCGATGGCGGTGGGCAACACCTCGCCGGCGTCGACCAGGTAATGGATCAGGCCGATGCGATGGCATTCGTCCGCCTCCATCATGCGTCCGGTCAGCGTCAGCTCTATCGTCCGGCTCAATCCGAGCATCTCGCGCATGATCCATGGGCCGAGGGTGCTCGCGATGCCGGAGTTGATTTCCGGCTGGCCCATGCGCACCCCGGGGTGCGCGACACGAATGTCGGTCAGCAACGAAAGCTGGAAGGCCGACCCGGCCGCCACGCCGTTCAAGGCGGCGACGAATGGCTTGGTCAGCGAGCGGACGCAGGAGTAGAGCCGGTCCCATTCCCCGATCCAGGCCGCGCCGTCATTGCCGTCGAACGCCTTCGTCTCGGCGAGATCCTGACCGGCGCAAAACGCGCGATCGCCCGCGCCCGTCAACACGATCGCTTTCGTCGCGGCATCGGCTTCGCATTGCCGAAGCGCGGCAAGCAATTCGGCTCGCATGGGCTTGTCCCAGGCGTTCAGTTTCTCTGGTTTGTTCAGGGTGATCACACAGACGCCGGTTTCGTTGCGTGTCAGGATGGGAGAGTTCGTCATATCGTGTCCGTTTCTCGAATTCATGCCGAACCGCTCAGGCATTCATCAGGGTGTGGCTTTGCTCCCGCATGAACTGCGGAACGTAGTAGGGACCCAATCCCCCCTTGCCCGTGGTGCCCGACCCTTTCCAGCCGCAGAACGTCTGCACGCCGGGCCATGCGCCGGTCGTGGCGCCGCTGGCGCGGTTGGCGTACAGGGCGCCCGCCTGGGCATGGCTCAGGAAATAGTCCAGTTCCTTTGCGTCCCTTGTGTAGATGCCCGCGGTCAGGCCATAGTCGATGTCATTGCCGTCGCGGATGGCGGCGTCCAGGCCATCGAAGGCCTGAACGCTCAGGAAGGGCAGGAAGATTTCCTCCTTGTTGAGCCAGTGGGAAGCCGGCAGGCCGGCGACGACGGTGGGTTGGACGTAGACGCCCCGGTCGAAGACTCCGCCGGCCAGCCGTTCCCCGCCCAGCACGATGGCGCCGTCCCGACGGGCGTCTTCGCAGGCGCGGGCAAAGCGCGCGCCCGCCGCGTCATTGATGAGCGGCCCCATGAATACTTGCCGATCGCTCGGATCGCCGATGCGCAGCGACCTCGATTTGTCGCACAGCAATTGCATGAATTCGTCGAAGACATCGTGCTGCACGTACACCTTGGATCCGGAGGAGCACTTCTGGCCTTGCAAGCCGAACGCGGAGCGCATCACCCCTTCGGCCGCGACGCCCAGGTCGGCGTGATGGGTGACGTACGTGGGATTCTTGCCTCCCATCTCGGCGATCACCGGCCGGTTGTAGCGCCCCGCCGCGACGCTGCGGAGGATATGCATGCCCACCGAGTGCGAGCCGATGAAGGCGAATCCGTCGATGCCGGGATGATCCAGCATGTCCTGTCCCGTGTCCGCGTCCCCGCATACCAGGTTCAGGACGCCGTCCGGGATGCCGCCCTGGCGAAACAGCCTGGCGATCCAACTGCCCGTCAGCCCGGCGAGGGGGCTTGGCTTGAACACTATCGTATTGCCACCGAGCAGTGCGCCCGTCAGCATGCCGATGGCGAGCGCCACCGGAAAATTGAACGGAACGATCACCCCGAATACGCCGATCGGCCGTAGTACGTCGAGTGTCGATTCCTGCTCGAAGGCGCGCCGCAGCGGGCGCACGTAGCCCGCGTTGGCCTCCATTTCGTCGCAGTAGTAGCCGATCAGGTCGATGGCCTCCTCGACCTCTCCCATGGCCTCCATGCGCGACTTTCCGACTTCCAGCAGGCAGGTCGCGGCCAGGTCGTATTTCTCGCGCTCCACTTCCTTGGCCACCGTGCGCAGTGTGGCGACACGGCCCTGCCATGGCGTTTTAGCCCAGGTTTCGGCCGCGAGGCGGGCCGCCTGGACCGCGGCGTCGACGCCGGCGCGGCCGGTGCGAATGAACGAGCCGAGCGCCAGGCGGTGGTCGATCGGGCTGTGGGCCTCGTAGCGCTGCCCATCGTCACAGGCTCGCCCACCGATGTCGTTCGGATGAAACTTGCCCAGCGCTTGCGTCACCGCCTCGATCCGCTGGTCCAGCACTGCGTGGACGCCTGAAAAGTCGGCCGTGGTGTTCGAGTAGGTGACGCGGGGTAGCTTGGATTCCATGTGCATTCTCCCTGAAATTCGAAGTAAAGATGACACACAGAAATTCTTCAGTCAAATGATAAAGAACAAAGTATTTCTATGAAATACGATATCGACCTAGAATTTACCCCAATAGGGCAAAATGAAAAGCCCGGCAGGCCGGGCGATCGGCCTTTCCGGGCTTGCTTTCCGCAGGATGAAGGGCGGGGCGCGCGCCTCAGCGTCTTCGCAGTGCCTCGTTGATCTGCTCGGCCGCTTTGCGCAGGGGCGGCAAGAGGGTTTGCAGCATGGCCTCGCGCGAATGGCGGCTGGTGTGGCTGCTGACGTTCATCGCACCGATCACACGCCCGCCGCGGTCGATGATGGGCACGGCCACGGATTGCAGCCCTGGCTCGAGCTCCTGCGCCACGCATGCGTGGCCGTCGGCGCGTACGCCGGCCAGGATGCGTTTGAGCTCGGGCAGGCTGGTGACGGTGGCGGGTGTATATGCGCGGATATCGCTGGCCTCGAGCAGGCTGTCCTGCTGGGCCTCCGGCAGCCCTGCCAGCAGCACGCGGCCCATCGAGGTCACCCAGGCCGGCAGCCGGCTGCCCACGGCGAGGTTGACGGCCATGATCTTGCGTGTGGAGATGCGCAGGATGTAGACGATATCCGCGCCATCGAGCACCGACACTGAACACGATTCGCGTGTCGCCTCGGCCACGCTTTCCATGTAGGGCTGTGCCAGGTTCCATAGCGGCGTGGCCGAGAGGTAGGCATAGCCCAGTTCGAGAATCCGCGGAGTCAGGGCGAAGCGCCGGTCGCTGGCTTCGACGTAGCCCAGGTGTTCCAGCGTCAGCAGGATGCGGCGAGCGCCGGCGCGCGTCAGCCCGGTGGCGGCGGCTACTTCGGACAGCGTCATGTGCGGTCGTTGCGGGCCAAAGGCGCGAATCACGGACAGGCCACGCGCGAACGATTGCACATAGCTGTCGCTGGGGGGCGGCGCGTCGCTGGATGACGGCGCGTCGCCGGATGGCGCCTCGAGGTCGCCGCTTGTGTCATCGATCATGGATTCTCCTGTGGCGGATTGCGGGCGGCATCAGCGGCGGGCAGTGCCTCCGCCTTGACACATCGGCCCTGGCATGAAATCATGTTCATTATAAGAACATAAGTTCACATATCGAACATTATCCCACGACTCTCTTTCTACGCAAGCATCCATGATCTCCAAGCTCGTGCCCAGTGCCGCCGTGGCCCTCGCGGACGTACCCGATGGCGCCACCGTCATGATCGGGGGCTTCGGTACCGCGGGCCAGCCCATGGAACTGATCGACGCGCTGCTCGAGCAAGGCGCGAAAGACTTGGTCATCGTCAACAACAACGCCGGCAATGGCACCACCGGCCTGGCCGCCTTGCTGGACGCCCGCCGTGTGCGCAAGATCATCTGCTCGTTTCCGCGGCAGGCCGATTCGCAGGTCTTCGACAGCCTGTACCGCAGCGGCAGGATCGAACTCGAGCTGGTGCCGCAGGGCAACCTGGCCGAGCGTATTCGCGCGGCGGGCGCGGGCATCGGCGCCTTCTATACCCCTACGAGCTACGGCACGCCGCTGGCCCAAGGCAAGGAAACGCGCGAGATCGACGGCCGCCAATATGTGCTCGAGTACCCGCTGCATGCCGACTACGCATTGATCAAGGCCGATCGGGGCGACCGCTGGGGTAACCTGACCTACCGCAAGACCGCACGCAATTTCGGTCCCATCATGGCCAGCGCCGCGCGCATCGCCGTGGCCCAAGTGCGGCAGGCCGTGGAACTGGGCGAGATCGATCCCGAACACGTGATCACCCCCGGCATCTTTGTCCAGCGCATCGTGCAGATCCACGCCCTCCAGGTGCCCAAGGAACGATCATGAGCAAACGGCTGACCCGCGACCAAATCGCCGCCCGTGTCGCGCAAGACATCCCCGAGGGCGCCTACGTCAACCTGGGCATCGGCCTGCCCACTCTGGTGGCCAATCATCTGCCGGCCGGCCGCGAGGTCATCCTGCACACCGAGAATGGCATGCTGGGCATGGGGCCGGCGCCAGCCGAGGGCCATGCAGACCCCGACCTGATCAACGCCGGCAAGCAGCCGGTGACCGAGCTGCCGGGCTGCGCATTTTTTCACCATGCCGATTCGTTCGCCATGATGCGCGGCGGCCATCTCGACATCTGTGTGCTGGGGGCGTTCCAGGTCTCACGCCATGGCGACCTGGCCAATTGGCATACTGGCGCGCCCGATGCCATTCCGGCGGTGGGCGGCGCCATGGACTTGGCCATCGGCGCCAAGGAAGTATTCGTGATGATGGAGCTGACCACGCGCGAGGGCCACAGCAAGCTGGTCGAGGCGTGCAGCTATCCGTTGACGGGAATGCGCTGTGTGTCGCGGCTCTACACCGATCAGGCCGTATTCGATCTGCGCGGCGGCGAGGTCGCGGTGATCGATCTGTATGGCGACGCCACGCTCGAAAGCCTGCGGGCACTGACGGGCCTGCCGCTACGGCAGGCGCGCTGAACCACTCTCGGCGGTCGAAAAAAAGGCTCCCGGAAGGGAGCCTTTTCTGAGGGGCCGGGGCCCGGCGCGGGGGCCATCAATACACACCTTGCGCGATCATCGCGTCCGCCACCTTGACGAAGCCGGCGATGTTGGCGCCGTTCAGGTAGTTGACCGACTTGCCGTCGCCGCCGTGGTGCACGCAGTTCTCGTGGATGTTGCGCATGATGGCGTGCAGGCGCGAGTCGACCTCGTCGCGCGTCCAGTGCAGGCGCTGGGAGTTCTGGCTCATCTCGAGTCCCGACACGGCCACGCCGCCGGCATTGCTGGCCTTGCCCGGGGCATACAGCACGCCCGCCTCGATGAAGGCCTCGGCGGCATCGAAGGAGGTCGGCATGTTGGCGCCTTCGGCCACGCAGCGCACGCCGTTGGCGATCAGGGTGCGGGCGTCCTCGATCTCGAGTTCGTTCTGGGTGGCGCAGGGCAGGGCGACGTCCACGGGCACGTGCCAGGGGCGCTTGCCGGCCTCGTAGGCCAGGTTGAACTGCCGGGCGTATTCCTCGACACGGCCGCGCTTGTGGTTCTTGAGCTCGATCAGGGCGGCGAGTTTTTCGGGCGTGAAGCCCGCCTTGTCGACCACGCAGCCGTGCGAGTCGGACACCGTGATGACGCGCGCGCCGAGCTGCATGCTTTTCTCGATGGCGTACTGGGCGACGTTGCCCGAGCCCGAGACCGAGACCGTGTAGCCCTCGAGGGACTGGCCGGCGTATTGCAGCATTTCCTCGGCGAAGTACACCGTGCCGTAGCCGGTGGCCTCGGGGCGGATCAGGCTGCCGCCGAAGGGCAGGCCCTTGCCGGTGAAGACGCTGGCCGAGGAGTTGGAGAGTTTCTTCATCATGCCGGCCATGAAGCCGACCTCGCGGGCGCCCACGCCGATGTCGCCGGCGGGCACGTCGGTGTCCGGGCCGAGGTGGCGGTGCAGCTCGAGCATCAGGGCCTGGCAGAAGCGCATGACCTCGGCGTCGGACTTGCCCTTGGGATCGAAGTCGGAGCCGCCCTTGCCGCCGCCCATGGGCAGGGTGGTCAGGGCGTTCTTGAAGGTCTGCTCGAAGGCCAGGAACTTGAGGATGGAAAGATTCACCGAGGGGTGGAAGCGCATGCCGCCCTTGAAGGGGCCGATCGCCGAGTTGTGCTGGATGCGGAAGCCGCGGTTGACCTGCGTGCGGCCGGTGTCGTCCATCCAGCAGATGCGGAACTGGATCGCGCGCTCGGGTTCGACGAGGCGCTCGAGCAGCGCCTCGCTGCCGTAGCGCGGGTTTTTCTCGATGAAGGGCCACAGGCTGTGCATGACCTCGGTCACCGCCTGCATGAATTCGGGCTGGTGCGGGTCGCGGGCCTGGACCCGGGATAGGAACTGATCGAGGGAGGGGTTTGTCATCAAGGATGCTCGCTTATTTTTTCATCATGTCAAAGAATTCTGCGTTGTTTTTCGTGGCCCGGATTTTGTCCAGGATGAATTCCATTGCCTCGACTTCGTCCATATCGTGTATGAACTTGCGCAACACCCAGATCTTTTGTAGAAGTTCCGGTTTGATCAGGAGTTCCTCGCGGCGGGTGCCGGATTTGTTCAGGTTGATGGCCGGATAGATGCGTTTCTCGGCCAGGCGGCGTTCCAGGTGGACTTCGGAGTTCCCGGTGCCTTTGAATTCCTCGTAGATGACTTCGTCCATGCGGCTGCCGGTCTCGATCAGCGCGGTGCCGATGATGGTCAGCGAGCCGCCTTCCTCGAGGTTGCGCGCCGCGCCGAAGAAGCGCTTGGGCCGCTGCAGGGCGTTGGCGTCGACGCCGCCGGTCAGGACCTTGCCCGAGGCGGGCACCACCGTGTTGTAGGCGCGCGCGAGGCGGGTGATGGAGTCCAGCAGGATGACCACGTCCTTTTTGAGCTCGACCAGGCGCTTGGCCTTTTCGATGACCATTTCGGCGACCTGCACGTGGCGCGTGGCCGGCTCGTCGAAGGTCGAGGCGACGACCTCGCCGCGCACGGTGCGCTGCATTTCGGTGACCTCCTCGGGCCGCTCGTCGACCAGCAGGACGATCATCACCGCGTCGGGGTAATTGTCGGTGATCGCGTGGGCGATGTGCTGCATCATCACGGTCTTGCCCGATTTCGGGCTGGCCACGATCAGGGCGCGCTGGCCCTTGCCGATCGGGGCAAAGATGTCCATGATCCGCCCGGTGATGTTTTCCTTGCTCTTGATGTCGCGCTCGAGCACCATGGGCTCGTCGGGATGCAGCGGCGTCAGGTTCTCGAACATGATCCGGTGCTTGATCGCCTCGGGCTGCATGCCGTTGACCTTGTCGACCTTGACCAGCGCGAAATAGCGTTCGCCGTCCTTGGGCGTGCGCACCTCGCCTTCGATCGAGTCCCCGGTGTGCAGGTTGAACCGCCGGATCTGCGAGGGCGAGATGTAGATGTCGTCCGTGCTCGCGAGGTAGGACGTCTCGGGCGAGCGCAGGAAGCCGAAGCCGTCGGGCAGGACCTCCAGCACCCCGTCGCCGAAGATCTGCTCGCCTTGCTTGGCGCGCCGCTTCATGATGGCGAACATGAGCTCTTGCTTGCGCAGGCGGTTGGCGTTTTCGATCTCGAGGCCGGCGGCCATTTCGAGCAACTGCGAGACGTGCAGCGCTTTCAGTTCGTTGAGGTGCATGAGGAAGGGGGGAGAAAGGATCGTCGGATGGGCGGCGAGCCCGGAACGGGCTCGCGCGAGCGTGCGGATGCAGGTTCTTATTAAGGAATCAGAGGGAGTCGTCGAGGAACGCCTGGAGCTGCGTCCGGGACAGCGCGCCCACCTTGGTGGTCGACACCTTGCCGCCCTTGAACAGCATCAGCGTCGGGATGCCTCGGATGCCGTACTTGGCGGCGCTCTCGGGGTTTTCGTCGACATTGACCTTGGCGATGATAACACGCCCCTGGTACTTGGCGGCGGCCTCCTCGAGGAGGGGAGCGATCATTTTGCAGGGGCCGCACCATTCGGCCCAGTAGTCCACCAGGACGGGCAGATCGGACTTGAGAACGTCGGCCTCGAAGGACGCGTCGCTGACGTGCTTGATGGAATTGCTCATGGTTGTGCAAGGATCAGAGAGGGTGGAGGGTGTGCGCCAGCGCAGGTCGCGCCCGGGGCCCGCGGCAGGGCCGCCGCACGGGTTTCGCGCCGGCCCGGCACAATGCGGTAAAGCATACCACTGTGCGAGGCGCATTGTCGCGCGGTGTTGCGCGCCGTTCCCACTCCGCGGCCGCGGCCGGCGCCTGAACTTTCCGTAAAATAGCGGTCTTCGATCATGCCGACTACGGAACGACATTGGCCACCACACGCTACGACGAGTCTTCGATCCGCGTCCTGAAAGGGCTGGAACCCGTGCGCCAGCGCCCGGGGATGTACACGCGCACCGACAATCCCCTGCACATCGTGCAGGAGATCATCGACAATGCCGCCGACGAGGCGCTGGCCGGCTTCGCCCGGGCGATCGAGGTGACGCTGCACACCGACGGCAGCGTCTCCGTCGAGGACGACGGGCGCGGGATTCCGGTGGGCGACCATCCCGAGGAGCACGCGCCCGTGGTCGAGCTGGTCTACACCCGCCTGCACGCGGGCGGCAAGTTCGACAAGGCGGGCGGCGGGGCCTATGCATTCTCGGGCGGCCTGCACGGGGTGGGGGTGTCGGTGACCAATGCCCTGTCCACGCGGCTGGAGGTGACGATCTGGCGCGACGGCGCCGAGCATCGCATCGCCTTCGCCGGCGGCGAGGTCGCCGAGCCCCTGGCGCGCACCGGCCCGGCCGCCCGCCGGCGCACGGGCACGCGGGTGCGCGTGTGGCCCGATCCCCGCTATTTCGACAGCGCCCAGATCCCCCTGGGCGATCTCGAGCACGCCTTGCGCAGCAAGGCGGTGCTGCTGAGCGGGATCCGCGTCCGCCTGCTGAACGAGCGCTCGGGCCAGAGCCGCGAATGGTGCTACGAGGGCGGCCTGCGCGGCTACCTGGCCGAGGCCCTGGGCGGCGCCGAGACCGTCGTGCCGCTGTTCGAGGGCGCCCAGTACGCGGCCGACGACGACGAGCAATACGCCGAGGGCGAGGGCGCCCAGTGGGTCGTGACCTGGACCGCGGACGGGCCGGTGGTGCGCGAATCCTACGTGAACCTGATCGCGACGACGGCGGGCGGCACCCACGAGGCGGGCCTGCGCGAGGGGCTGTTCGGCGCGGTGAAATCCTTTGCCGAGCTGCACAACCTGGTGCCCAAGGGCATCCGGCTGCTGCCCGACGACGTCCATGCCCGCGCGAGCTTCATCCTGTCGGCCAAGGTCCTCGATCCCCAGTTCCAGGGCCAGATCAAAGAGCGCCTCAACAGCCGCGACGCGGTGCGCCTGGTGGGCGGCTTCGTGCGCAACGCGGTCGAGCTGTGGCTGCATGCCAACGTCGAGTACGGCAAGCGCGTCGCCGAGCTCGCCATCGGCCAGGCGCAGGCGCGCAGCCGCGCCGCGCGCAAGGTGGAAAAGCGCAAGGGCTCGGGCGTGGCGGTGCTGCCGGGCAAGCTCACCGACTGCGAATCCTCGGACCCCTCGCGCACCGAGGTGTTCCTGGTCGAGGGCGATTCCGCCGGCGGCTCGGCCAAGATGGGGCGCGACAAGGAATTCCAGGCGATCCTGCCGCTGCGCGGCAAGATCCTCAACGCCTGGGAGGTCGAGCGCGACCGCCTGTTCGCCAACAACGAGATCCACGACATCTCGGTGGCCATCGGGGTGGATCCCCACGGGCCGGACCAGGCGGTCGACCTGTCGGGGCTGCGCTACGGGCGCATCTGCATCCTCTCGGACGCGGACGTGGATGGCGCGCACATCCAGGTGCTGCTGCTGACCCTGTTCCTGCGCCATTTCCCGCGCCTGATCGAGGAGGGCCACGTCTACGTCGCCCGCCCGCCGCTGTTTCGCGTCGACGTGCCGGCCGCCGGCAAGCGCCCGGCGCGCAAGATCTACTGCCTGGACCAGGGCGAGCTCGATTCCGTGCTGGACAAGCTGCGTGGCGAGGGCCTGCGCGAGAACGCCTGGCGCATCAGCCGCTTCAAGGGCCTGGGCGAGATGAGCGCCGAGCAGCTCTGGGACACCACCATGAATCCCGACACCCGGCGCCTGGTCCAGGTGCGGCATGGCGGCGAGGGCACCGGCGCCTCGCGCCGCATGTTCGACATGCTCATGGGCAAGGGCGAGGCCGCGCAGCGGCGCGCCTGGCTCGAGGAAAAGGGCAATCTGGCCGACATCGACATCTGAGGCATGAGCATGGACTCGACACAAGACTTTCCGCCGGACCGGGACGAGGACGAGGGCCTGGTCCTCGCCCGCTACGCCGAGCAGGCCTATCTCGACTACGCGGTCTCGGTGGTGCGGGGCCGGGCGTTGCCCGAGATCTCGGACGGCCAGAAGCCCGTCCAGCGCCGCATCCTGTACGCCATGGACGCGATGGGCCTGGGCGCCCAGTCGCGCCCGGTCAAGTCGGCGCGGGTGGTCGGCGACGTGCTGGGCAAGTACCACCCGCACGGCGACCAGGCGGCCTACGACGCCATGGTGCGCATGGCCCAGGACTTCAGCCTGCGCTATCCCCTCATCGACGGGCAGGGGAATTTCGGCTCGCGCGACGGCGACAATCCCGCCGCCATGCGCTACACCGAGGCCCGGCTGACCCCCTTCTCGCGGCTGCTGCTCGACGAGCTCGACGAGGGGACGGTGGATTTCGTCCCCAACTACGACGGCAGCCAGCAAGAGCCCGTGTGCCTGCCCGCGCGCCTGCCGGTGATGCTGCTCAACGGCGCCTCGGGGATCGCCGTGGGCATGGCGACCGAGATCCCCTCGCACAATCTGCGCGAGATCGCGCAGGCCTGCGTGGCGCTGCTGCGCAAACCCTCCCTGAGCGACGAGGCGCTCTGCGAGCTGGTGCCGGGGCCCGATTTCCCGGGCGGCGGCCAGATCATCTCGGCGCCAGAGGACATCGCCCAGGTCTACGCCACGGGGCGCGGGACGATCAAGGCGCGGGCGCGCTGGCATTTCGAGGACCTGGCCCGGGGGCAGTGGCAGCTCGTGGTCACCGAGCTGCCGCCGGGCGCCTCGGCGCAGAAAATCCTCGAGACCATCGAGGACCTCACCAATCCCAAGCCGCGCGCCGGTAAAAAGAGCCTCAGCGCCGAGCAGCAGCAGGTGCGGGCCCTGGTCCTGGGCATGCTCGACACCGTGCGCGACGAGTCCGGCAAGCAGGCCGCCGTGCGCCTGGTGTTCGAGCCCAAGACCAGCCGGATCGACCGCGACGAGTTCGTCAACATGATGCTGGTGCGCACGGGCCTCGAGGGCAACGTGCCGATGAACCTGGTGTGCATCGACACCGACGGCCGCCCGGGCCAGCGCAGCCTGCGCCAGATCCTGGAGTCCTGGCTCGCCTTCCGCTCGGACACGGTCACGCGGCGCACCCGCCACCGCCTGGACAAGGTGCTCGACCGCATCCACATCCTCGAGGGGCGCAGCATCGTCTACCTGAACGTGGACGAGGTGATCCGCACCATCCGCGAGGCCGAGGAGCCGCGCCCCGCGCTGATGGATCGCTTCAGCCTGACCGAGCGGCAGGCCGACGACATCCTCGACATGCGCCTGCGCCAGCTCGCGCGCCTGGAGGGGATCCGCATCGAGCAGGAACTGGCGCAAAAGCGCGAGGAGCAGGCCGCCCTGCAGGAATTGCTGGACAAGCCCGAGGCCATGCGCCGCCTGATGATCCGCGAGATCGAGGCCGACGCCAAGCAGTACGGCGACGAGCGGCGTACGCTGATCGAGCCGGCCAGCCGGGCCGTGATGGAGACCCAGGTGCCCGACGAGCCGGTCACCGTGGTGATCTCGCAAAAGGGCTGGCTGCGCCTGCGCCAGGGGCACGGGCACGATCCCGCGCAGTTCGGCTTCAAGACCGGCGATGCGCTGTACGACGCGATCGAGTGCCGCAGCACCGACGAGCTGATCGCCCTGTCCAGCACCGGCCGCAGCTATTCCATCGCCGTCTCGGGCCTGCCCTCGGCGCGCGGCGACGGCCAGCCGGTGACGGCCATGGTGTCGATGGAGCCGGGCGCGCGCATCGTCCACATGGTGGCCGGCGCCCCCGGCCGCCGGGTCATGCTGGGCGTGCGCGCCGGCTATGGCTTCCTCACCCGCATCGGCGACCTGAGCACCCGCCAGCACGCGGGCAAGCAGTTCGTGAGCCTCGACCGGGGCGACGCCCTGCTCAAGCCGCTGATGCTGCGCGACGAGGACCACGCCCTCGCGCTGCTGAGCAAAAAGGGCAAGTTCCTGGTGCTGTCCCTCGACGAGGTCAAGGCCCTCTCGGGCGGCGGCCGCGGCACGATCCTGATGGGCCTGGACGCGGACGACCGGCTCGAGCAGTGGGCGGCGGTGGGGCCCGCGGGCGTGAGCCTGCGCGGGGCCTACCGCGCCAAGGATACGGTCCTGACGCTGGATCGCGAGGCCCTGCGGGAATACGAGGGCCGGCGCGCGCGCAAGGGCAAGCTCCTCGCCGTCAAGGTCAAGCAGCCCAGCCTGTGGCCCGCGGGCTAGAATACCGAGTGTCATTCAAATCACTCACGATGCGGGGCGGTTCATGAGTTTCAAGGTGTCGGTGCTGCCCGGAGGCCAGGTGTTCACGGCCGAGCCCGGGCAGACGGTGCTGGACGCGGCGCTCGCCGCCGGGGTGGTGCTGCCCTATAGCTGCCGCACGGGGGCGTGCTCCACGTGCCGCGGCCGGGTGGTGTCGGGAGAATACGATGCCGGGGAGGCGCCGGGGCGCATCCTCGAGGCCGAGGACCTGGCCCGGGGCTACACCCTGCTGTGCCAGGCCAGGCCGTCCTCGGACCTGGTCATCGAGGCCCGCGAGGTCCGGATGGCCGGCGACATCCAGGTGCGCAAGATGCCGGTGCGCGTGCTGGCCCTGCGGCCGCTGGCGCCCGACGTGATCGAGATCACGCTGCAACTGCCCTCGGCCGAGGCCTTCCGCTACAACCCCGGCCAGTACCTCGAATTCATCCTCAAGGACGGCCGCCGCCGCAGCTACTCCATGGCCTCGCCCCCGGGCGACGACCACACGGTGCGCCTGCACGTGCGCCACATGCCCGGCGGCGCCTTCACCAGCCAGGTGTTCGGCGCCGGCGTCCCGGCGCTCAAGGTGCGCGACATTCTGCGCATCGAGGGGCCGCTGGGCTCGTTCTTCCTGCGCGAGGACACCGCCAGGCCGCTGGTCTTCCTCGCGAGCGGCACGGGCTTCGCCCCGATCAAGGCCATCATCGAGCACATGATCGCCGCCGGCATCCGGCGTCCGGCGGCGCTGTACTGGGGCGGGCGGCGTCCGGCCGACCTGTACATGGACGCCCTGGCGCGCGAATGGGAGGCGAGCCTGCCCGGTTTCCGCTACGTGCCCGTAGTTTCCGAGGCGCGGCCGGAGGACGGCTGGACGGGGCGCGAGGGCTTCGTGCACCTCGCCGTGATGGAGGACCTGCCCGACCTGTCGGGCCACCAGGTCTATGCCTGCGGCACGCCGGCCATGGTCGAGGCCGCCCGGCGGGACTTCACCCGGTCCTGCGGCCTGCCGGCCGAGGAATTCTACGCCGACGCCTTCACCTCCGAGGCCGACCGGATCGCGGCGGGCGCATGAAAGTCGCGGTGTTCGGGGCCGGCATCATCGGTGTCTCCAGCGCCTGGTGGCTGGCGCGCGCCGGCCATGAGGTCGAGGTCATCGAGCGGCGTCCAGGCGCCGCGCTCGAGACCAGCCGTGCCAATGGCGGCCAGATCTCGGTCTGCTACGCCGAGCCCTGGGCGAGCGCCCACACCTTGCGCAAGGTCCTGCGCTGGCTGGGGCGGCGCGACGCCCCGCTGGCGTTCTCGCCGCGCCTGAGTCCCCGGCAGTGGCTGTGGTGCGCGCGCTACCTGAACGAGTGCCGGTCCTCGCGCCACGCGGCCAACCTGCGCGCCATGGTGCGCATGGCGCAGTACAGCCGCGCGACCCTGCGCGGCCTGCGCGAGGAACTGGGTATCCGCTACGATCACCTGGAGCGCGGCATCCTCGCCTTCTACCGCGATGCGCGCGAGTTCGACCACGCCCGCGAAAGCGCCGAGCGGATGCGCGAGCTCGGCGTCGCGCGCCGCAGCATCGACGCGGACGAGGTGCTGCGCATCGAGCCGGCGCTCGAGGCCTTGCGCGGCCAGATCATCGGCGGCGACTACACGGCCGACGACGAATCGGGCGACGTGCACCTGTTCACGCGGGCGCTGGCCGAGCATGCCCGCGCGGCGGGCGTCGTCTTCCGCTACGACACCCGCCTGAGCCGCCTGGTGCCGGGCGAGGGGCGCGTGGCGGTGGCCGAGGTGGTCGAGCCCGACGGCTGGTTCCGGCCCCTGCGCGCCGACGCCTACGTGCTCGCCCTCGGCAGCTTCACGCCGGACCTGGCCGGCCCGCTGGGCATCGACTGCCCGGTCTACCCGGCCAAGGGCTACTCGGCGACCTTCGCCGTGCGCGATCCGGCGGCGGCTCCCGAGGTCAGCCTGATCGATCAAGAGGCCAAGATCGTGTTTTCCCGCCTCGGAGACCGCCTGCGCATGGCGGGCACGGCCGAGATCGGCGGTTATTCCCGGACCTTGAATACACGGCGTTGCAATAATCTGGTCCAACAGGCGCGGGCCATGTTTCCAAGCGCCCTCGATTTTGCTAATGTTCAGTTCTGGGCCGGGCTGCGGCCCACGACCCCCTCCAACGTCCCCCTGATCGGCCGTACGCGGATCGGCAATCTGTACCTGAACACCGGGCACGGCAGCCTGGGATGGACGATGGGCGTGGGTTCTGGCAAGGCCCTGGCGGATCTGGTGTCCGGCCGGACACCGGATGTCGATTTTCCTTTTTTGGGTTAGATCCACTATGAAATTCATCAGCGACCCCGGCTTTTTCCGTCCGGGGCGTCACGCCGCGTGGGCGCTCGTCGCGGCCCTGGCGGCCGCTCCGTCCTTCGCGGCGACCGGCATCCAGGTCTGGCACACCATGGACGAGCACAACGCCGCCGTCTTCCAGGACCTGGTCAAGGCCTACAATCGCGGCCAGTCCGACGTGAAGGTCGAGCTGCGGGTCTTCGAGACTCCGCAAAAGCTCGAGGCGGCGCTCGATGCGGCGGCGCGCAGCAAGGATCTGCCCGCGCTCGTCGAGCTGGGCGACGACCACACCCTGGACGAGATCGCCCAGCGCAGCTACATCCAGCCCTTCCACACCCAGCAGGGCAACCCGGCGCTCAAGAACACCCCGTGGTTCCTGTCCTCGGACAACGCCTTCATCCACGACGCCAAGGGCCGCCTGATGGCGTTTCCTTACATGCTCGAGATCCCGGTCATGTACTACAACCGGGACGCCTTCAAAAAGGCCGGCCTCCAGCCCGCGGTGCCGCAGCGCACCTGGATCGAGCTGCAGGCCCAATTGGTCGAGCTGGCGAACAACGGCTCGCGCAAATGCCCGCTGACCTCCGACCTGCCGGTCTCGATCAACCTCGAAAACCTCGCCGCGGTCAACAACCAGCTCTTTGCCAGCGAGGGCAACGGGCTCAAGGCCAAGGGGCTGCCGAGCTTCTCCTTCGATTCGACCTACGTGCGCCACCTGTCGCTGATGATCAGTTGGGTGCGCAGCGAGATCATGGTCGGGCCCCAGTTCGGGCCGCAATCGGTCGAGCGCTTCGCGGCGGGCGAGTGCGCGATCCTGATGTCCAATTCCGGCCACATGGGCCAGTTCAGCGACAAGCGGCTGCTGCGCTATGCCGTCTCGGGCCTGCCGTACTATCCCGAGGTCACCAAGCAGCCCGGCAGCCCCTTCGTCTCGGGCGCGGGCCTGTGGCTGACCAAGGGCGACAAGCCCCGCACCGAGGCGACGGTCAAGTTCCTCGCCTGGCTGGCGCAGCCCGAGCAGGCCGCGAAATGGTACCAACGCACGGGCTTCCTGCCGCTGACGCGCACGGCCTTCGAGCAGACCCCGGCGGACTACTACAAGGACCTCGGGCAGTGGCGCGAGCTGGTGGCCGTCTACTCGCAGAAGGCCAGCGCGACCGGCCAGGGCTTCCGCATCGCCAACTATCCCAGCATCCGCGCGCGCTTCCACCAGATCCTGGACACGGCGCTGGAGGGCAAGCAGCCCGCGGTCACCGCCTTGCAGCTCGCGGCGGCCGAGGCCAACAAGATGGTCCGCCAGAAATGAGGTCCTGATCCTCCGTCCCTCCGCGGCCGCTTTCCCGCGCCGCGGGGGCGGGCGGGGCGACGGGGCCGGCCGCAAGGGCCGGGGCGCTTTCCTCCATCCGTAATCGCCGGTCTGGCGCAGGGCCGGCATCCATCCCAAGATAGGCACCCGATCCGCCGGATCCGGTGCCTGTTTCGTTGATGGAGGGGTGCGCCCATGTCGAGGTTTCTTGTGTTGGCCGCCGCGTCGGCCCTGCTGGCCGGCTGCGCCCAGACGTCCCCCTGGGCGTGGCTGGAGGCGCAGGGGCGCCGCCCGGCCGAGGCGGCCCCGCGCCACTTCGGCTTCGACTGGCGGATCGGCGGCGAGGCCGGCCTTGCCCCGCTGCAGGTCTTCGACGACGGCGAGCGCACCTGGCTGCAGTATCCGGCCGACCAGCCCGCGCCGGCCGTGTTCGAGCGCACGCCGCGCGGCGACCGCCTGCTGTCGCCGGCGCGCCGGGGCGACTACCTGGTGATCGACGGGGTGCCGGCGCACCTGGTGATGCGCGGCGGGCACCTGCTGGCCGAGGCGATCCGAGAGGAGGGCGAGGCCGGCGCTGCGGCGGCCGCCTCCGCGGCATCCGGGCCTGTCGCGGTGTCGCCGATCGAGCTCGCGGCCCCGTTTCCTGCGCCGGCGCCGTCGATCGAGCTCGCGGCTCCGTTTCCGGCACCGGCGCCGCCGCCCGCACTGCCGCCCGTCCTGCCGCCCGTCCCGCGTCCGGTGCCGCCCGTGCCGCCGCCATTGCCGCCGTCTCCGTCGCTGGTGTTCCAGGCCGGGCCGGCCGATGGCAACATCCGCAAGGCGCTGGGCAGGTGGGCGCGCGATGCGGGCTGGGTTTTCGAGGCCGAGCACTGGGCGGTCGACGTGGACATCCCCTTGGCCGGCTCGGCGGCGTTCGGGGATGCCTTCCGGCCGGCGGTGCGCGCCCTGCTGGCCGCCACCGAGCTGGGCGAGCGCCCGCTCCAGCCCTGCTTCTACGCCAACCGCGTATTGCGCGTGGTGCCGCTGGCCCAGCGCTGCGATCGTACGGCCGGCCCCGGGAGGTCCTCGTGAGGGCGCGGCGGCTGGCGGGCATCGTGATGCTGTGCGGGCTGCTCACGGGTTGCGCCCTGTCGCAGCGCCTGCGCGAGGCGGCCCTCGAGTTCTCGCAGGCGCGGACGACCCTCGCGCGCGGCCACGGCGAGTTCGCCGATGCCGCCCGCGACGATGCCGAGGCGCGGCAGGCGGCCCAGGAGGTCGACAAGCCCTGGCTGGCCGGCCGCGCCCAGCCACTGGCGCGCGAATTGACGCTGCCGCCGGCCCTGCGGGCCCATGTCCGGACGACCTTGCTGTTTTCCGATGGCGACGACGACCTGCGCCGGATCGCCCACAGGATTTCCGCGGTGACCGAGATCCCCGTCCACGTGCGGCCCGATGCCTTGCTGCCCGCCTGGCATTTCCTGCCCCGGCTGGCGGGGGTGGCGGGCACCGGCCCCGCCGTGCCGCCGGTGTCCGAGGCCTTCGTCCTGGCCGACGCCCAGCAGCCGCTCGCCCAGATCCTCGATCGCCTGTGCGCGCATTTCGGGATCCTGTGGCGCTTCCACGAGGGGCGCATCGAGTTCTTCCGCACCGAGACCCGCGTGTTCAGCATCCGGGCGCTGGCGCTCGAGGCCCACACCGAGGCCTCGCTGGGGTATTCGGCGGGTGCGCGCGGGGCGGGCGGCTTCGTCGGCGCGTCCGGCACCCGCCTCGCCAGCGCGGGCGAGGATGTGATCAAGACCCTGCGGGCGCGCATCGAGCCCTTCCTCTCGCGCGCCGGCCTGCTGGTGGCCGAGCCCGGCGCCAGCGCCAGCATCGTGGTCACCGACATCCCCGAGGCCCTCGACCGGATCGCCCGCTACCTCGACCTCGAGAACCGCGCCATGACGCGGCGCGTGCGCCTGGTGTTCGAGGAACTGACCGTGGCCCTGACGGACCAGGCCCTGGCCAGCCTGGACTGGAACCTG
>Ga0180216_1000629_pt1 | contig 35346 bp, 29 predicted proteins | sample eDN3rd37CBELigMG_FD_128879 | JGI IMG/M metagenome (GOLD analysis project Ga0180216, IMG submission 128879) | Enriched Miracle-Growth compost microbial communities from Emeryville, California, USA - eDNA 3rd pass 37_C BE-Lig MG (version 2)... ... | reverse complement strand
TGCCACGACTCGGTTCCCGCCGGATCCCCGGTCTGCGCGGTGTCGCCCACCAGGGTCATCCAGCGATTCGGGATGCGGCGCATGATCGTTCGCCATGCCATCGCCGACAACTCCTGCGCCTCGTCGACGATCACGTGGCCGTACGTCCAGGTGCGATCGCCGGCCGCCCGCTCCGCTGTGGTCTCGTGGCGGCGGTGGTTCTGTCGCTCGGCGAGCTGGGTGGCGTCGATCAGGTCGTATGCCATGAGCAGTTCGGGATCGAGATCGTCCTCGAGATCCTGCGGTGCCGAACCGGTGAGGATGTCGAGTGCGCCCTGCGCGTCGGCGATCTGCTTGCGCCAGCGCCGCTTCGCGCGCTCACGTTCGGCGGCGTCGTCCACACCGAGCAGCTCGGCGAGCTCGTCGAGCAGGGGAGCGTCGGCGGCGCTGAAATGCCCCGGTGCATCGGGGCGGTGCAGCGCGTCGAGCTGCTCGTCGGTCAGCGCCGGGGCCGCCGACGCGATCCGGTCGCGGGAGGCCAGCAGATCCGAGAGCACCTGCTGTGGGGACAGTTCCGGCCACAGCGCGTCGATCGCAGCGACGATGTCGGGGTCCGAACGCATCTCGGACCGGATGTCGTGGATGTCCTCCCGGCTCAACAGATTCGCGCCGCCGAGCGGGTTCGATCCGATGATCCCGGCGAGCTGGTCGGCGAGGGCGTCGATGACCCCGTTCACGAAGATGGGCCGGGCCAGGTTGTGCGGTCGGCGGGACGACCGGGCGCGACCCCGCGCGCGGGTCACCATCTTGCGGTCGAGGGTGAGTGCGTAGGTGTCGAAGCTCAGCTGCACGGGGGAGCGGGGCACCTCCTGCCGGTCGCGGACGGCCTTCTCGAGCACCTTCACCATGTCCAGGGAGCCCTTGAGCTCGCCGGCCACGGGATCGTCCTCGACTGTCGGCGTGACGCCCGGATACAGATCCCCGACCGTCGACAGCAGTACCCCGGTCTCACCGAGCGAGGGCAGCACCTGACCGATGTAGTCGAGGAAGCGGCTGTTCGGGCCCACGATCAGCACACCGCTCTTGGCCAGCTGCTTTCGGTAGGTGTAGAGCAGGTAGGCCGCGCGGTGCAGCGCGACCGCGGTCTTGCCAGTGCCCGGACCACCCTGGACGACGAGCACGCTGCGATGCTCGGACCGGATGACCGCGTCCTGCTCGGCCTGGATCGTCGCCACGATGTCGTGCATCTGCCCGGTGCGCGCGGCGTTCAGAGCGGCGAGCAGCGCCGATTCTCCGGCCACGCCACCGGCCGGCGGGGTGTCGGCGTGCTCGAGGGCGGCGTCGAGGTCGAGGTACTCGTCGTGCAGTGCGGTGACGGAGCGGCCGCGGCTGCGGATGTGGCGACGCAGCACGACACCGTCGGGCGCGGCGGGGGTCGCGAGGTAGAACGGGCGGGCCTGCGGCGCGCGCCAGTCGAGCAGCAGCGACTCGTAGTCGTTGTCCTCGTCGAGGATGCCGAGGCGGCCGATGTAGCGGGTCTCCGCGCCGTCCTCCGTCGTGGGTCCGGAGGCGTCCGTCCCGTCGTCCCGCACGTCGATGCGACCGAAGCACAGGCCGTGTTCGGCGGCGTCGTACTTCGCGATGTCCTCGGTGTACATGTGGGTGTACGACTCGCGTTCGCTGCGCGCCTGCGGGGTGCCTCCGGTCTCGCGCAGTACGCGGGCCAGCCGCGTCTTCGCGTAGGCGCGCAGACCGTCGAGACGCGTGTAGAGCATCGCCACGTAGGCTTGCTCGCGGTCGAGCTCCGGATGGGACGCGCCATCAACCGGCACAGGGACTCCTCGGGGATAGACAGGACGAGATCGCTCGCCGCCGCAGGGGTGACGCGTCGACGAAAGTGCCCGAGAAGTCTAGTCGCCGCAGGAGGGAAACGGGCAGAAAGCCTGATCACAGCAGTGCGGGCGTGCGATTTCCACGCACGCCCGCACCCTTGTGCCGTACCGGACTACTTCTTCTTCTCGATGCTCTTCTCGAGCGCCTTCAGATTCTTCGCGAGCTTCTTCTCCGCCTTCGTGCCCTGCTTGCGCGCGGCCTCGGCACGCAGGCGTGCCTTCTCCGCGGCGACGTGGGCCCGGGCGTTCAGGATCGCGGACTGCTCCTCGGCGAGCTTCGCCCATTCCGAGCTGCGATCGACCGTGGTGTCCCACAGCTTCGAACTACGCTTGCGGGCGACGTCGGCGAGCTCGGGGGTGCGTTCCCGGGCCAGCTCGAGCAGTTCGGTGCCACGTTCGCGGGCGCCCTCGGCAAGTTCGGGGGCGCGGTCACGTGCGACACCGAGAATCTCGGGGGCACGCTCACGCGCGACTCCGAGAATCTCGGCACTACGATCGCGTGCCCGCTCGGTCAGCACCGGACCGCGGTCGCGGGCGACCTCGAGCAGTCCGCTGCTCCGCTCGCGTGCGGCCTCTGCGAGTTCGGGGGCACGTTCCTTGGCGATCTCGAGGAAGTGTCCACCCTGCTCGCCGGCTTCCTCGGTCAGCGTCTTGACCCGCTCGGCGACGGTGTGCAGCGTTTCGGCCGTGTGACCGTCCGAGGAGTGGCCCGGCAGTGCAGCGGCCACCGACTTCTGCGCGGCACGCGCGGCGCGACGGCTCCGCCAGCCGAGCGACGGCTTGCCCTCGGTGTCCACGGCGGCGATGAGCAGACCGCCGATCAGGCTCACATTCTTGATGAGCTGGGTGCGCTGCTGGGCGCGGGCCTCGGGGTCCTCGACGTTCCAGAAGTCATGGCCCGCAACGGTCGTCGGCACGAGGCTGCCGATCAGCGCGAGAGCGGACAGACGAGGTGCCTTACCGAGTGCGAACAGGGTCCCGGCGCCGATCTGGACGGCGGCGTTGATCTGGACGAGAGTCTCGGGGTTGCTGGGAAGCCGGTCGGTGATCGATGCCGGCAATGCGTTCACAGCCTGATCGAGCCCGGGCTGCGCGGCACCTGCTTTCGGCTCGGGCTTCCGCAGGGCGTCGATACCCCCGGCGATGAAGATGGACGCGAGCATGGGCCGCGCAATTCTCCGGACGAGCATGTGGTTCCTCCCGTGGTCGGCTGTGTTTCCAAACCCTGACACAGGTACCCCGGGCGTCACGGGAATATGCACGAAGCAGGGCCGAAGGGCACAAAGCGGTATTTCGGCTCGTACGGAAATGCAAGAAAACCCGAATCTCGTCATCGACGAACGCCCCCGAACATCACCTCGACGGCCGACTCGCCGCGCGGGACGTCGGAATCTCGGGCGGCCGCTCCTCCGTAGTGAGCGGCAGATCCGTGACGGTCTCGAACAGGTGCGGACCCGAGGCGGTGTCGACGCTGCGCTCGATGGTCAGGTGCGCGACGCGTCCACGCGTCCGCAGGGTGGCGATCTGGTTCCCGAAGCTCGGACCTGCCATCTTCGACCACGAGAACGACGCCTCGGGAACGGCCGTCACCGGACCGAGCAGCAACCGCACGACGCGCTCCGCCTTGCGTCCCCATGCGGCGCGGAAGGCGACCCGGACAGCTGCGGGGACATGGTTGTGCAGGGGCGAACAAGTCAGTTGGTACACCGTGCCGGCGGTCGGCGTCGCGAATCGGACGCGGGCGGCGTAGGCATGGTGCACGTCGCCCGAAAGGACACAGATCGTCGCGGGCGCGCGGCCGGACGTTCCGGCGCGACGCCCGGCAGCGACATCCAGGAACAGACGGGCGAGTCGCTCGAACGAATCGCGGAAGGCCGCCCAGTGTTCGAGATCCGCGGCGCGGCGGAGTTTCTCGGCCCACCGCGCCCATCGGTCACCGCGCGCACCGGACGCGAGCTTCTCGTCCCACGCCTCGAGGTCGTGCATCGTGCGGGGGAGGAGCCACGGCAGCGACGTACCGATCAGGAGGTGGTCGTAGTCGCCGTCGGCCTGCTCCTCGATCCAGTCGAATTCCGGATCGGACACCATGTCGCGCCGGTCGGGCGCGAGCACCCGCCCGCACCGCGAATCGATCACCAGCAGACGCACCGGTCCGAAATCGCGGCGATACGACCACCGCACCCCCGGGCTGCCGTCGGCTTCCTCGTCGGCGCCGGACGCGAACGCACGCAGGATCGGTTCGGCGTCCCCGGCACAGTTCCGCACCCGGTCGTAGAGCGGGTCCTCGTCCAGCTCCGCGGGAGAGAGGTTACCGAGATGCTGATAGATCCAGTACGACGCCAACGCCCCGACGATGCGTTCCTCCCACCACGCGGAGGCCTCCATCTCCCTGCGCCACGAATAGGAGGTGTTCCAGTCGTCGTGCACATCGTGATCGTCGAAGATCATCGAGGTCGGCACGTTCGACAACAGCCATCGGACGTTGTCCTCGGACCACGACCGGCTGTACAGCCAGGTGTACTCCTCGAAGTCGCGTACCTGGGCTCCGGGCGGTTCCGACAGATCGTGACGCTCACCGACCCGTCGCTTCATCTCCTCCGACAGCTCGTCGGCGTAGACCTGGTCTCCCAGCAGCAGCAGCGCGTCGGGCCATTCGTCGACCGGTAGGGAACGCATGCGCTGCGCGTAGGCGACGAGGGCGTCCTTTCCGAGGACAGCTGTCGGTTCCGCGCTCTCCGAGGCCACCCGGCACGACCCGAAGGCGAGCACGAAAGCCTCGGGGTCGTCTCCCGCGGTCCTGATCAGCGGCGATGCAACACCGACGGGCGGCCACACGGCCCGGCCGTCGAGATCCACCTCGTAGGGCGTCACCGATCCGGATTCGAGATCTCGGACGGTGACGAGCGCGTAATGGTGCCCCGCGACGGTCCACGTGTGTTCGGAACTGCCGAGCACATGCACCGTGCACGGCTCGGACGTCTCCACCCAGATCGTGGCGTCCGTATCGCCGATGTGCCGAAGCACCGGCCCCAGTACGAGATCCGCCACAGTGTCAGGCCTCCGTGCTCGTGCGAGCTCGTCCGGTTTTCGAGCGTACTCGCGGCAGTGGTGCACAGGAGGATTCCGGCGAACTCCGATCCTCGTTCGGCCTCCGCACCTCTGCGACGGGGCGCACGCTGGAACGGACGCAGCCCAATCGGCCCGCTCGGGTCGTTGCCGCGTGCTGGAAGGGGGCCCGGACATGACCGACGCGGAGGATCCGACCCGCTGGGATCGGCCCGACGACGAGGAGAAACGGCAGGCGAGGGAGAAGGCCGAGGAGATCGACCGCATGTACGAACCGGGAGCGCGGCCGACCACGGTCGTGCCGGGCACGAACGGGATGGTCTCGGGAACGGCCTTCGCGGATATGGCGGGCGAGCGCTCGAGGGACGAGCCCGCCGGAGCGGGCAAGGGCGAAGGGCCGGCCGACAGGGACGGTGCCCCCGACTAGACGTCGTGCGAGCACGCTCGGGTGTCGCAGACCCGTCGCAGGCTAGGCCTCGTACCGAGTGCCGTCCGGCCCGAGGCGGACCGTCACCAGCCCCGCTCGCGCCACTCGCCGAGATGCGGACGTTCGGCTCCGAGGGTCGAGTCCTTGCCGTGTCCGGGGTAGAAGATCGTCTCGTCGTCGAAGCGATCGAAGATCTTCGACTCGACGTCGCCGAGGAGCGATCGGAAGGCGTCGTCGTTCGGGGTCTTGCCGACGCCGCCGGGGAACAATGAATCGCCGGTGAAGATGTGCGTGCGACCCGTGCCCTGTTCCGTGAGGACCAGCGCAACCGACCCCGGAGTGTGTCCTGAGAGGTGGATCACCTCGAGATTCAGCTCACCGATCTGCACGGTGTCGCCCTCGGCCAGGATCCGGTCGGGCTTCACCGGCAGGGGATCGGCGTCGAGCTCGTGCGCGGCGGTCGGCACACCGGTCTCCGCGGCGACCCGCTCGAGGCCCTGCCAGTGATCCCAGTGCTGATGGGTGGTGACGATCAGCTCGAGCTCCGGCGCGTTGTCGCGGAGGAACTGCACGAGACGGTCGGGTTCGTTTGCGGCGTCGATGAAGACGGACTTGCCGGTGGCGTCGTCGGTGACGAGATAGGTGTTGTTGTTCATCTCGCCGACGGCAAGTTTGACGATGCTCGCTCCGGGAATCCTTCGGCGTTGCGCGGGTCCGCCGGGAGTGACGTCGCCGGTGTAGGTGTCCTCGATGATCACGGGCTGCTGCGTCATGCAGCCAACCTACCTTCGGGTGCACGCGCGTGAGCCTCAGGCGCGCGGTTGTTCGTCACGGAAACGTGTCGGTACCCGCGCCTACCATGGCTGAGGGCCGAATTCCGGCCTTGTCTACAGGAAGGATGTGGCGTGGCAGACCGCCTGATCGTGCGTGGAGCCCGGGAACACAACCTGCGTGGTGTCGACCTGGACCTGCCGCGCGACAGTCTGATCGTTTTCACCGGGCTGTCGGGTTCGGGCAAGTCGAGCCTCGCGTTCGACACCATCTTCGCCGAGGGGCAGCGGCGCTACGTCGAGTCGTTGTCGGCCTACGCCCGCCAGTTCCTCGGGCAGATGGACAAGCCGGACGTCGACTTCATCGAGGGCCTGTCGCCTGCGGTGTCGATCGACCAGAAGTCCACCAACCGCAACCCGCGGTCCACCGTGGGCACCATCACCGAGGTCTACGACTACCTGCGTCTGCTGTACGCCCGGGCCGGCACTCCGCACTGCCCGGTCTGTGGTGAGCAGATCTCCCGGCAGACGCCGCAGCAGATCGTCGACCAGGTGCTGGAGATGGAGGCCGGGGCCCGTTTCCAGGTCCTCGCGCCCGTCGTGCGCACCCGCAAGGGCGAGTTCGTCGACCTCTTCGAGCAGCTGACCGTCCAGGGCTACTCCCGCGTGCGCGTCGACGGGGTCGTCCACCCGCTCTCCGATCCGCCGAAGCTGAAGAAGCAGGAGAAGCACGACATCGAGGTCGTCGTCGACCGCCTCGCCGTCAAGCCCAGCGCGCAACAGCGACTCACCGACTCCATCGAGACCGCGCTGCGGCTCGCCGAGGGTGTCGTCGTGCTCGACTTCGTCGATCGCGAGGAGGACGCCCCCGATCGCGAGCGTCGGTTCTCGGAGAACCTGGCGTGCCCGAACGCGCACCCCCTGTCGATCGACGAACTCGAGCCGCGGTCGTTCTCCTTCAACTCGCCCTACGGTGCGTGCCCCGAGTGCGCGGGTCTCGGTGTGCGCAAGGAGGTCGATCCCGATCTCGTCGTGCCCGACCCGGATCTGAGCCTGGCCGACGGCGCGATCGCGCCCTGGTCGATGGGCCAGAGCGCGGAATACTTCGGCCGACTGCTGTCCGGCCTGGCCGACGCCCTCGAGTTCGACATCGACACCCCGTGGCGGAAACTGCCCGCCAAGGTGCGCAAGGCAGTGCTGGAGGGCAGCACCGAGCAGGTGCACGTGCGCTACAAGAACCGCTACGGCCGCGTCCGCTCGTACTACGCCGAGTTCGAGGGCGTCATGCCGTTCCTGCACCGCCGTCTCGAGCAGTCCGAGTCCGAGCAGGCCAAGGAACGCTACGAGGGTTACATGCGGGAGATCCCGTGCCCGGCCTGTGCCGGTGCCCGCCTTCGTCCCGAGATCCTGGCCGTGACGGTCAACGCGGGCGACTTCGGCGCGATGTCCATCGCCGAGGTGAGCGACCTGTCGATCGCCGAGTGCGCACGCTTCCTCGACGGTCTCGTCCTCGGCGCCCGCGAAGCCGCCATCGCCGGGCAGGTCCTCAAGGAGATCCAGGCCCGGCTCGGCTTCCTGCTCGACGTCGGACTCGACTACCTCACCCTCTCGCGCGCCGCGGGCACCCTCTCCGGTGGTGAGGCACAGCGCATCCGTCTCGCCACGCAGATCGGATCCGGTCTCGTCGGCGTTCTGTACGTCCTCGACGAACCGTCGATCGGTCTGCACCAGCGCGACAACCGTCGTCTCATCGACACCCTCACGCGACTGCGCGATCTCGGCAACACGCTCATCGTCGTCGAGCACGACGAGGACACCGTCCGCGCCTCCGACTGGGTCGTCGACATCGGTCCGCGCGCGGGCGAGCACGGCGGCAAGGTCGTCCACAGCGGCACCTACAAGGAGCTGCTCGACAACCCGGAATCGCTCACCGGTGCCTACCTGTCCGGGCGCGAGGAGATCGAGATCCCCGCGCTCCGACGACCGATCGACAAGGGCCGGCAGGTCACCGTCGTCGGCGCCCGCGAGAACAACCTGCGCGAGATCGACGTGGCGTTCCCGCTCGGCGTCCTCACCTGCGTCACCGGTGTCTCCGGCTCCGGGAAGTCGACACTCGTCAACGACATCCTCGCGACGGTGATGGCCAACAAGCTCAACGGCGCGCGGCAGGTCCCCGGACGGCACACCCGCATCAACGGACTCGACCAGCTCGACAAGCTCGTGCAGGTCGACCAGTCGCCGATCGGCCGCACCCCGCGGTCGAACCCGGCGACCTACACCGGGGTGTTCGACAAGATCCGCAGCCTGTTCGCGTCCACCACCGAGGCGAAGGTGCGCGGCTACCAGCCGGGCCGGTTCTCGTTCAACGTCAAGGGCGGCCGGTGCGAGGCGTGCTCGGGCGACGGCACGTTGAAGATCGAGATGAACTTCCTGCCCGACGTGTACGTGCCGTGCGAGGTGTGCCACGGTGCCCGGTACAACCGCGAAACGCTCGAGGTGCATTACAAGGGCAAGACCATCGCCGAGGTGCTCGACATGTCGATCGAGGAGGCGGCGGAGTTCTTCCGGCCGGTCACCTCCATCCACCGCTACCTCAACACGCTGACGGAGGTCGGTCTCGGTTACGTGCGCCTGGGCCAGCCGGCGACGACCCTGTCCGGCGGTGAGGCGCAGCGCGTCAAGCTCGCCGCCGAACTGCAGAAGCGTTCCAACGGGCGCACCGCGTACATCCTCGACGAGCCCACCACGGGCCTGCACTTCGAGGACATCCGCAAGCTGCTCGGGGTCATCAACGGTCTGGTCGACAAGGGCAACACCGTGATCGTCATCGAGCACAACCTCGATGTCATCAAGACCGCCGACTGGATCATCGACATGGGTCCCGAGGGCGGTTCCGGTGGTGGCACGGTGGTTGCGGAGGGCACTCCGGAAGAGGTGGTCACGGTGGAGGAGAGCTACACCGGACGCTTCCTTGCGGAGATCCTCGACGGCCGGACCACTGCATCTGCTCCCGCGCCGGTACGCAAGCGCGCGACGAAGACGACCAAGGCGACCGCGACCAAGACTGCCGCTACGAAGTCGGCCGCGACGAAGACGGCCGCGAAGGCGAAGACCGCCAAGAAGAAGGTGGCGGCCGCGAGCTGACGAATCGAGCCGCCCGCCTCGGAAGAGGCGGGCGGCTCGGTCCCGTGGCTCGTGAAGCAGCCGGGGAGCGTGAAGTGGGCGGGACTCCGGTTCGGCTCAGTAGACCGGGCCGGTGTACTTCTCGCCCGGGCCCTTGCCGGGCTCGTCGGGCACCGCCGACGCCTCGCGGAAGGCGCGCTGCAGTGCCTGCAGTCCTTCGCGCAGCGGGCCGGCGTGCGGACCGAGATATTCCACCGACGAGGTGATCAGGCCGGCGAGTGCGGTGATCACGCGGCGGGCCTCGTCGAGGTCACGTCGTGCGCTGCTGTCGGGATCCTCGTCGGCGAGACCGAGCTTCTCGGCAGCCGAACTCATGAGCATCACGGCTGCGCGGCTGATCACCTCGACGGCCGGGATGTCGGCGAGTTCGCGCACATCCTCCGCCGCAGCATCCTGATCGGGGGTCTCGGGAGCATCCGTCATAGCGTCGAGCATAGGGTCGCGTCCCTCGGCGCCGGCGGTGCGGGTGCGGTGCCGACGCGCCGATTCGTCGTCGACGTGGCTTTTTGTTAGACTTGATCCCACGACCGCCCGCGGTGATCCTCCGTGGGCAGCAAAGTGGAGTCCGACTCCCACCTCTGGCGGCACATCGATGCAGCTGAGGGGTCCGGTCCTCCGGGTGTAGAAGCCCGGATGTCCGCCCTCCATCGGGCGGTGCGGATCACGCAGCGTGAGCTGGGTGCCGTCGACCGGTCGGTATCGGACCCCGCGTGGAGCCTCGGCGCCACAGCGGGGTCTTCTTGTCGAGGAGTAGGGCCACGTGCTGCGGTGCGGTCAAACCGACCACACCGCTCTACCTAGGAGGCCCCATCAGCGCTGAGACCCGCATCAACGAACGCATCCGAGTTCCCGAAGTCCGGCTCGTCGGACCCGGCGGTGAACAGGTCGGAATCGTGCGTGTTGAAGATGCCCTCCGCCTGGCAATCGAAGCCGACCTCGACCTCGTCGAGGTGGCGCCCGACGCCCGGCCGCCGGTCTGCAAGATCATGGACTACGGCAAGTTCAAGTACGAAGCCGCGCAGAAGGCGCGCGAATCGCGCAAGAACCAGCAGCAGACCGTGATCAAGGAGCAGAAGCTCCGTCCGAAGATCGACGACCACGACTACGAGACCAAGAAGCGCAACGTCGTGCGCTTCCTCGAAGCCGGTTCGAAGGTCAAGGTCACGATCATGTTCCGCGGCCGCGAGCAGTCGCGCCCCGAACTCGGATACCGGTTGCTGCAGCGCCTCGGCGCCGATGTCGCCGACCTCGGCTTCATCGAGACCAGTCCGAAGCAGGACGGCCGGAACATGACCATGGTGCTGGCCCCGCACAAGGGTGCGAAGACCCGCGCGAAGGCTCAGGAAGCCGCGCAGGCCGCACCGGCGCAGGCCGCTCCGCGCCCGGCAGCCTCCGCCGCCCCGACCACGGAGTCCGCGCCGTCCGCGCCGGCTCCCGGGACGGGCGACGCCCCGAGCAACTAGCCCGCTCAGGCAGCACATCCGGTGCTGTCCGTGAGCACCGATGTACGCACACGACAAGAACTGAGGACTCCATGCCCAAGTCGAAGACCCACAGCGGCACCGCGAAGCGATTCAAGGTGTCCGGTAGCGGAAAGGTCCTGCGCCAGAAGGCGGGTCGCCGCCACCTGCTCGAGCACAAGTCCTCGCGGGTGACGCGTCGCCTCGACGGCAAGGCCGTCGTCGCCGATGCCGACGCTCCGCGCGTCAAGCGCATGCTCGGGCTCTGAGCCTCTCCGACCGATCCACCCGGGGACACCTCGTTCGTCCCCCGAACTCTGACAGGACACATAACCAGTGGCACGCGTGAAGAGGGCCGTCAACGCCCAGAAGAAGCGTCGTTCGATTCTCGAGGCCTCGAAGGGCTACCGCGGACAGCGCTCGCGCCTGTACCGCAAGGCCAAGGAGCAGCAGCTTCACTCGCTGACCTACGCCTACCGCGACCGTCGCGCCCGCAAGGGTGATTTCCGCAAGCTGTGGATCAGCCGCATCAATGCTGCTGCCCGCGCCAACGACATCACCTACAACCGCTTCATCCAGGGCCTGAAGGCCGCCGGTGTCGAGGTGGACCGCAAGATCCTCGCCGAGCTCGCCGTCTCCGACGCCGAGGCCTTCGCCGGCCTCGTGGCTGTCGCCAAGGCTGCCCTGCCGGCCGACGTCAACGCTCCGGCTGCCTGAGTGCTGCCCTGAGCTACGACAACATCCAGGAACGACCCGTGGACACGCTCACCGAGCGCACACCACGGGTCGTTTCTGCTGTGAAACTGCTCCGGACCGCCGAGCGTCGCAAGACCGGGCGGTTCCTCGCCGAGGGTGAGAACTCCGTCACCGAGGCACTCGCCGCCGCCCGCGTGCACGAACTGTTCGTCACCGAGGCGGCGGCCGGCCGGTACGCGACGGTCATCGACGAGGCACGCCGCAAGGGTGTGCGCGTGGGGATCGTCACCGAGCGGGCCGCCGCCCGGCTGTCCGACACCGTCACCCCGCCCGGCCTCGTCGCCGTGTGCGACACCCTCGACGTGCCGCTCGCCGAAGCGGTGACCCCGCGGTCGCGGCTGCTCGCCGTCCCCGTCGCGGTCGCCGAACCCGGCAACGCCGGCACCCTCATCCGCGTCTCCGACGCCGTGGGCGCCGACGCCGTGGTCCTCGCCGGCGACAGCGTCGACCCGCACAACGGCAAGTGCGTGCGCTCCTCGGCCGGCAGCATCTTCCATCTGCCGGTCGCGCGCGAACGCGACACCGACCGGGTGCTGGCCGTGCTCGCCGAGGCCGGCGTGCAGATCCTCGCGACGGCCGCCGACGGCGAGGTCGACCTCGACGACGCCGACGAGTTGCTCGCCGCGCCCACCGCCTGGCTGTTCGGCAACGAGGCCCACGGACTCGACCCGCAGGTCGCCGCCCGCGCCGACCACCGCGTCCGCATCCCTATCCGCGGACGCGCCGAATCGCTCAACCTCGCCACCGCCGCCTCGATCTGCCTGTATGCGAGCGCGCGGGTGCAACATCGGGCCGCTCGGCCCATCACATAGGATTTCCCCGGTGCGCCGCGGACTCCGGCCCGGACCGCACCTACCGAGATCACCCGTTCGTCCGAAGAAGGAGATGCACCGGTCGTGGCCAAGAAAGAGGGCGGCACCCCGCCGGCAGTCGATCCGAGCGCCCTGACCGAGGACGCGCTCACCGCCGCCGAGAAATCCGCGATCGACGCGTTCGCCGCTGCGACCGACCTCGACGAACTCGCCCAGGCGAAGATCGACCACCTCGGGGACAAGGCGCCCATCTCCCTCGCCAAGCGCGCCCTCGGCTCGCTGCCCGGCAACGAGCGCGCCGACGCCGGCAAGCGGGTCAACGCCCACCGCACGGCCGTGCAGGCCGCCTTCGACGACCGCAAGGCGGTGCTGCAGGCCGAACGCGACGCCGCGGTCCTCGTCGCCGAGGCCGTCGACGTCACCCTGCCCGCGACCCGCCGCGCGCTCGGCGCCCGCCACCCGATCTCGATCATCTCCGACGAGATCGCCGACGTCTTCGTCGCGATGGGCTGGGAGGTCGCCGAAGGCCCCGAGGTCGAGACCGAGCACTTCAACTTCGACGCCCTGAACTTCCTGCCCGACCATCCGGCGCGCACGATGCAGGACACTTTCCACATCGCCCCGGAGGGTTCGCGGCAGGTGCTGCGCACCCACACCTCGCCCGTGCAGGTCCGCACCATGCTGCACCGCGACATCCCGATCTACGTCGTGTGCCCCGGTCGCACCTTCCGCACCGACGAACTCGACGCCACCCACACCCCGGTCTTCTCGCAGGTCGAGGGTCTCGCCGTCGACAAGGGCCTGACCATGGCGCACCTGCGCGGCACCCTCGACGCGTTCGCGCGGGCGCTGTTCGGGCCGGAGACCCGCACCCGGATGCGCCCGAACTACTTCCCGTTCACCGAACCGTCCGCCGAGGTGGACGTGTGGTTCCCGAACAAGAAGGGCGGCGCCGGCTGGGTCGAGTGGGGTGGCTGCGGCATGGTCAACCCCAACGTGCTCCGCGCCTCGGGCATCGACCCCGACGTGTACACCGGGTTCGCGTTCGGAATGGGCCTCGAACGCACCCTGCAGTTCCGCAACGGCATCCCCGACATGCGCGACATCGTCGAGGGCGACGTGCGCTTCACCCTGCCGTTCGGCGTGCAGGGCTGAGAGCCCGCTCCCGACACCGACTCCACCGACCGACGACCGAACGAAAGAGCTGAGCACAAGTGCGAGTAGCGCAGTCCTGGCTGACCGAGATCCTGCAGCGCGCCACCCCGGAGTGGAACGTCACCGCCGAGGAACTCGACGCGGGATTCGTCCGGGTCGGACTCGAGGTCGAGGACATCGAGACCCTCGGCCGCATCGACAACCTCGTCGTCGGACGGGTCGTGGAGATCACCGAGCTCACCGAATTCAAGAAGCCCATCCGTTTCTGCAAGGTCGACGTCGGTGAGGACGAACCGCGCGGCATCGTGTGCGGTGCCCGCAACTTCACCGAGGGCGACCTCATCATCGCCGCCCTGCCCGGCGCCGTGCTTCCCGGCGACTTCGCCATCGCATCGCGCAAGACCTACGGGCACATCTCCGACGGCATGATCTGCTCGCTGTCCGAGCTGGGCATCGGCAAGGACCACTCCGGCATCCTCGTGCTCGAGCCCGGTACGGCCGAACCCGGCACCGACGCCAACGATCTGCTCGGTCTCGGCGACACCGTCATCGAACTGAACATCACCCCCGACCGCGGATACTGCTTCTCCGTCCGCGGCCTCACCCGCGAACTCGCGTGCGGCTTCGACCTCGAATTCGCCGATCCCGCGGCCGTGCCGGCACTGCCGTCCGACGGCGGCGAGGCCTACCCGATCCGGCTCGAGCCCGAGACGAAGGCCACCCGGTTCGCCGCACGCCGCGTCACCGGCATCGACCCGAAGGCCGTCACCCCGTGGTGGATGCAGCGCCGCCTGCACACCGCCGGTGTCCGCCCGATCTCCCCGGCCGTCGACGTGACCAACTACGTCATGCTCGAACTCGGCCAGCCGCTGCACGCCTTCGACGCCGCCACCCTCCAGGGTGAGCTGGTCGTGCGACGCGCCCGGGCAGGGGAGAAGCTCACCACCCTCGACGGTGTCGAGCGCGATCTCGATCCCGAGGACGTCGTCATCACCGACGACTCCGGGGTGATCTCCCTCGCCGGCATCATGGGCGGCGCGACCACCGAGGTCGGCGACAGCACCACCGACGTGCTGCTCGAGGCCGCCACCTGGGATCCGCTCGCCGTCTTCCGCGGCAACCGTCGGCACAAGCTCAGCAGCGAGGCCGGCAAGCGTTTCGAGCGCACCGTCGATCCGGCCCTGGCCCGCGCCGCGCTCGACCGGGCCGCGAGCCTGCTCGTCGAGATCGCCGGCGGCCGCGTGGAGTCGACCCTCACCGACATCGTCGTGCCCACCGAGAGCCCGACGATCCGCATGGACATCGACCTGCCCGACCGCATGGCCGGGGTGAGCTACCCGAACGGCACCGCTGCCCGCCGCCTCACGCAGATAGGATGTGCGGTCGAGGTCGGTGTCGGCGAGGACGGCCACGGCCAACTCGTCGTCACCCCGCCGACCTGGCGCCCCGACCTGCGTCAGCCCGCCGACCTGGTCGAGGAGGTGCTGCGCCTCGAAGGCCTCGAGCAGATCCCGTCGGTGCTGCCCACCGCCCCCGCCGGCCGCGGCCTCACGGCCACGCAGAAGCGCCGCCGCGCCGTCTCCCGCGCACTCGCCCACGACGGCCATGTCGAGGTCCTGGCCCCGGTGTTCCTGCCGGCCGGCGTGTTCGACACCTGGAAGCTCGACGCCGACGACCCGCGGCGGGTGACCACCAAGGTGCTCAACCCCCTCGAAGCCGATCGTCCGGAGCTGGCCACCACGCTGCTGCCGGGCCTGCTCGAGATCCTCGGCCGCAACGTCTCGCGCGGCCAGCGCGACCTGTCGCTCTACGCGATCGCGCAGGTCGTGCAGCCCACTTCCGAGACCAAGCCGGTCGACGCGCTCCCGGTCGACCGTCGTCCCACCGACGACGAGATCGCCCTGCTCGAAGGGTCGCTGCCGAAGCAGCCCGTCCACGTCGGTGGTGTGCTCGCCGGTCTGCGCGAGCCGGCCGGGCCGTGGGGCACGGGTCGCGCCGCCGATGCCTTCGACGCCTTCGCCGCCGCTGAGACCGTGGCACGTGCCGCCGGGGTGCGCCTCGAGCGCCGCGCCGCGCAGTACCTGCCCTGGCATCCCGGCCGCTGCGCCGAACTGCTCGTCGACGGGGTCGTCGTCGGTCATGCCGGTGAACTGCATCCCGCGGTGATCGAACGGGCCGGTCTGCCCGCACGCACGTGCGCCTTCGAACTCGACCTCGACGCGTTACCGATCGTGGAATCGCTTCCGGCGCCGGTGGTCTCGCCGTTCCCGGCGGTCCTGCAGGACGTCGCGGTCGTGGTCGACGCGAATGTGCCGGCCGCCGACGTCGAGAGCGCCCTGCGCTCGGGTGGCGGCGAGCTGCTCGAGGACATCCGCCTGTTCGACGTCTATCAGGGCGCCCAGCTGGGGGAGAACCGCAAGTCCCTCGCGTTCGCGCTGCGCTTCCGCGCCCTCGATCGCACCCTCACCGAGGACGAGGCCAGCGCCGCCCGCGAGGCAGCGGTGGCCGCCGCGGCCACCGCGGTCGGTGCCGAACTACGCGCCTGAGCCGCCCGCGTCCCCGCCCGGCAGCCACACGTCGGGCGGGACCGTGGTGACCTTGCGGCCCGCCCGGTCGAGGATGTGCCCGGCGAGCTTGTGGATCCGTAACACCAGCACCCGATCCCGCACGGCCAGGTCGGGGCATCGCGCGAGCAACCGTGCCTCGAAGTCCGGGACCTCGGCGGGGGAGTGCAACCACGCCTGCACCACGAGGTTCGCGGCGCCGACGACGGCGAAGCAGTTGCGCACCTCCGGTTCGCGGCTCACCACCCGCCCGGTCGTGGTCAGCCGCTCGACGGGCACCGTGCACCACAATGTGACGAGCACCGCGAAACCCGCTGCGGGATGAGCGAATTCGCACCGTAATCCGACCACCTCGGCGGCCAGCAGCGCCTCGATCCGGCGTTTGACCGTGGCCGCGCCGGCCCCGGCGATCTCCGCGAGGGTGCGCATCGGGGTGCGGCCGTCGACTGCGAGCGCCGACAGGATCGCGCGATCGGTGGCGGAGATCGTCGTGCGTCCGCGCCGCTCACCCACCCGCCGGGAGCCCGACGCCAGTTCCCCTCGCTCTCCCGGACCGAGCGCGTTCAGCCGCCACGCCCCGCCCTCGGTGAACCACTCCGAGACCACGTGGGTGCGGATCGACGCGACGCCGGGCAGCCGCCCCAGGTCGTCGACGACCAACCGGGTCATCTGCTCGTAGGTCGCGGTCGCGGCGGTGACGAGCAGGTCGGCGCCCGCCGACGGCACCTCGACGGTCACCGCGTGCGGACGCCCGGTCATCACCTCGGTCACCGACCCCCTCGCGCCGGGCACCACGGTGATCTCGAGCAGGGCGGTCGACACCTGCGCGAGGATTCGCGGCCCCGGAGTGATCGTGGTCCATGCGAGACGTTCGCGTTCGAGGCGACGCCAGTGGCGGGCCACCGTGGCGGCATCGAGACCGAGCGGACCGGCCAGCGCATCCCATGTGGAGCGCGGGGACCACTGGAGCGCATTGATTATTCTCAGGTCGATTTCATCGATCGATCGCGCAGTTCCGTACTCGGAATCGTCCATTTCGTCATTATCCTGCAAAATCCGGGTCGAATTCGAGTGGCCTGCGAGCCTACGAAACATGGAGACGGAACAGAAGTATGCGCTGATCGGAGCGGGCCCCTCGGGGCTCGCCGGAGCCCGCGCGCTCTCCCGGCACGGCATCGACTTCGTCGGCTTCGAGTCCCACAGCACCGTCGGGGGGTTGTGGGACATCACCAACCCGGTGAGCACGGTCTACGAGTCGGCGCACCTGATCTCCTCGAAGACGACCACCGAGTTCGCCGAGTTCCCCATGCCGCCGCAGACGCCGGACTATCCGGGGCATGCGGCACTCGCCCGGTACTTCCGCGACTACGCCGACGTCTTCGGCCTGTGCGAGCACTACCGTTTCGACACGACCGTGACCCGCGTCGAACCGGACGGTGACCGGTGGCGGGTGACCGCCACGGACCGGGACGGCGCTGCGACCACCGAGCTCTACCGCGGTGTCGTGGTCGCCAACGGCACCCTCGCGACCCCGAACCACCCGCAGATCCCCGGCGGGTTCGACGGCGAGATCCTGCACACCAGTGCCTACAAGGATCCGACGATCTTCCGCGGCAAGCGGGTTCTGATCGTCGGCGCCGGCAACAGCGGCTGCGACATCGCCGTCGACGCCGTCCATCACGCCCGATCGGTGGACCTGAGCGTGCGCCGGGGTTACCACTTCGTGCCCAAGTACCTGTTCGGGCGTCCCGCCGACACCCTCACCCGCGGCCGGCCCCTTCCGGCGCCGATCAAGCAGCGCCTCGACGCACTGCTGCTGCGTCAGTTCACCGGCGACCCCACCCGCTTCGGGCTGCCCGCACCCGACCACCGTCTCTACGAATCGCACCCGGTCGTCAACTCCCTGATCCTGCATCACCTCGGCCACGGGGACGTGCAGGTGCGGCCCGACATCGAGCGGTACGACGGCGCCGAGGTCCGGTTCCGGGACGGCTCCGCCGCCGGCTACGACATGATCGTGCACGCCACCGGTTACGTCCTCGACTATCCGTTCCTGGACCGGGACCTGCTCGACTGGCGCGGTCACGCACCCGACCTGCTGCTGAACATGATCAGCCGGCGGTTCGCGAACCTGTTCGTGCTCGGCATGGTCGAGTCGTCCGGGCTCGGCTGGCAGGGCCGCTACGAACAGGCGGAACTCGTCGCCGCCGCGATCGGTCTCGCCGACACCGATCCGGCGGCCGCGGCGCGATGGCGCGCGGCCCTCGCGGCCTCGCCTCCGGACCTCACCGGCGGTTACCGCTATCTGAAGCTCGGCCGGATGGCCTACTACGTCAACAAGGACGCCTACCGGGCCGCGCTGCGCGACCAGACCCGCGCGGTCCGTGAGGCCGCCGGCTCGTCCACCGCGGCGGGCGTGCGGTGAACGTCGACGACGTCAGGCTCTCCTTCGACTCCGGTTCGCTGCTCGTCCTCAATGTCGTGCTCGCCGCGATCATGCTCGGCATCGCGCTCGACACCTCCGTCGACGACTTCCGCCGTGCACTGCGCGCACCGAAGGCCATGGCGGTGGGCATCGCCGCGCAGTTCCTCGCGCTGCCTGCCGTGACCTGGCTGCTGACGCTGCTGCTCGACCCCGCGCCGTCGATCGCGCTCGGCATGATCCTCGTCGCGTGCTGTCCACCCGGGAACATCTCCAACGTCCTCACCCACCGGGCCGGCGGCGACGTCGCCCTGTCGGTGTCGATGACGGCCGTGTCGAACGTGTTCGCCATCGTGCTCATGCCGCTCAACTTCGCGTTCTGGGGCAGTCGCAGCGACGACACCCGGGCGCTGCTGCGCTCGGTCGAACTCGACGGTCTCGGCATGGTCGTGCAGATCGCCCTGATCATCGGTTTGCCGTTCGTCCTCGGGATCTGGGCCGCGCAGAAGGCCCCCGGCTTCGCGTCCCGCGCCCAGCCGTGGGTGAAGAACGGATCCCTGCTCGCACTGCTCGCCTTCATCGTCGCCGGGCTCGCCGGCAACTTCGCCGACTTCCTCGACTACATCGGGCTCGTCCTGCTCGCGGTGTTCCTGCACGACGCGATCGCTCTCGGTCTGGGCTACCTGTGCGGATGGGCCAGCGGACTGCCCGAGTACAGCCGCCGCGCCGTCTCGTTCGAGGTCGGCATCCGCAACGCCGGGCTCGGACTCGGCCTCGTCATGACCTTCTTCGACGGCCTCGGCGGCATGGGGATCGTCGCCGGCTGGTGGGGGATCTGGGACATCGTCGCCGGACTGCTCCTGGCCACCGTCTGGTCCCGTCGCACCGCAACCCGAAAGGTGACCGCATGACCTCCCTCACCGCCCTCGTCACCGGTGGCAACGGTTTCCTCGGCAGCGCCGTCGTCGCGGCCCTGAGCTCGCGCGGCGTCCGGGTGATCAGCGCCGACCTCCACGAACCGGCCGACCTCCACGACCCCACCGATGCCGTCACCCACGTGATCGCCGACGTCCGCGACCGCCGCCGGACGGCCGAGGTCGTCGGCACCCATCGCCCGGACGTGATCGTGCACCTGGCGTCCATCGTCAACCCCGGGCGCGACACCACCGCGGAACAGGAATACGCCGTCGACGTCGAGGGCGCACGCAACGTCGTCGACGCCGCACTGACCTACGGGGTGCGGCGGCTGGTCGTGGCGTCCTCGGGCGCCGCCTACGGCTATCACGCCGACAACCCGGTCCCGCTCACCGAGGACGATCCGATCCGCGGCAACGACGAGTTCACCTACAGCCGGCACAAGCGCCTCGTCGAGGAGATGCTCGCCGCCACCCGGGTCGAGCACCCGCAGCTCGAACAGGTGATCCTTCGGATCGGCACGATCCTGGGGGAGACCGTCCGCAACCAGATCACCGCGCTGCTCGACCGCGAGCGGCTGCTCGTCGTCGCCGGCAGCGACAGCCCGTTCGTGTTCGTCTGGCACACCGACGTCGCGGCGGCCTTCGCCGAGGCCGTGCTCGGTCCGGTCACGGGCATCTTCAACGTCGCGGGCGACGGGGTCGTCACCGTGCCCGAGATCGCCGCGATGACGAACCGCAAGACCCTCACGGTGCCCGCCGCGGTCCTGAAGTTCGCCCTGAGGATCGGGCGCGCGTTGGGATTGACCGAGCACGGCCCGGAGCGGGTCGGCTTCCTGCAGTACCGTCCGGTGCTCGACAACCGGCGGTTGCGTGAGGAACTCGGTGTGCCCCTGCGGTACACCAGCCGGGAGGCCTTCGAGGCGTATCTGCGGGCTCGCGCCGAACAGGACTCAGCGGGAGCCGAGCGACGTAGCCTGGAGGCATGAGCAAGGACGAAGGCGGCCGGGTGCCGTCTCCCGAGGAGCCCGACAAGCCGGAGCAGCCCGTCCCCGACGTGACCCCGGCCGGGCCGGAGACGCCGACGGTGCCGGATGTTCCGCCGGGCCCGGACATCCCGGACGTGCCGCCGATCGACCCGGAGCCGAGCCCCGATCCCGACGTGACCCCACGCGAGGAAGACGTCCACGACGCTCAGGTCCACGACGCCGAGATCGTCGAACCGGGTGTCGTCGACACCGGATCCGCGGACGGCCCGGTCCGCGCACCGACGATCGAGGAGATCACCGGATACACCGCGGACGGGGTGCCGACCTTCGAATCGGTGCGTGAGAAGATCGAACAGCGTTCGGCGACCGCGCTCGGCGCGGAGGAACTCGCGCACGCGACGGGTGCGGGTCGCACGCTCGAGGAGCAGTACGAGGAACGCAAGGCGGCCGCCGCCGACCGGCTCGAGCAGATCCGACGGTCGCTGCGGTCGGAGTGAATCCTCCCGAAAGGGACACCCCCTATGAAACGATTTGCATGAGAGTGCATAATCATTCGTATGGGTACTTCACCGGACTTCACCGCCACCCCCGAGTCGCCGCTACGGGTCGCCGTGGCCGGCGCCAGCGGCTACGCGGGCGGCGAGATCCTGCGCCTGCTCCTCGGCCACCCCGCCTACCAGGAGGGCTCGCTCGTCATCGGCGCCCTCACCGCCGGGGGCAACGCCGGCGCCACGCTGCGTGAGTTCCATCCCCATCTGCTGCCGCTCGCCGACCGCGTGCTCGGCGCCACCGACATCGACACCCTGCTCGGGCACGACGTCGTCTTCCTCGGCCTACCGCACGGCCACTCTGCCGTGATCGCCGAGCAACTGCCCGAGACGACCGTCGTCATCGACTGCGGCGCCGACTTCCGCCTCGAGAACGCCGCCGACTGGCAGCGCTGGTACGGCAGCGACCACGCCGGCACCTGGCCCTACGGCATGCCCGAGCTGCCCGGCAAGCGCGACGCCCTCGTCGGCGCCACCCGCATCGCGGTCCCCGGTTGCTACCCGACCTCCGCCTCGCTCGCCCTCGCCCCGGCCGTCGCCGCCGGCATCGTCGAACCCGTCGTGAACATCGTGGCCGTCTCCGGCACCTCCGGCGCCGGGAAGTCCCCGAAGGTCGATCTGCTCGGTTCCGAGGTCATGGGCTCGGTTCGCGCCTACGGCGTCGGCGGCGCCCACCGGCACACCCCGGAGATCAAGCAGAACCTCTCCGCCCTCGCCGGCACCGACGTGAAGGTCTCGTTCACCCCGGTCCTCGCGCCCATGCCGCGCGGCATCCTCGCGACCTGCACCGCACCGACCACGGTGACCGTTGCCGAGGCTCGTGCCGTCTACGAGAAGGCCTACGCCGACGAACCGTTCGTGCAGCTGCTGCCGGAGGGCGCACTGCCCGCGACCGGCGCGGTGGTCGGCTCGAACGCCGTCCAGATCGCCGTCACCGTCGATGCCGACGCCGGCCTTCTCGTCGTCGTCGCCGCGATCGACAACCTCACCAAGGGCACCGCCGGTGCCGCCGTGCAATCGATGAACCTGGCACTCGGCCTGCCCGAGACCGCCGGCCTGTCCACCGTGGGAGTGGCTCCGTGACCGAGAACAAGTACGCAGACGACGTCTACACCGGCGCCACCGAGATCGCCGGAGGACGCCTGATCCGCACCCAGGGTGTCACCAGCCCCGCCGGTTTCCGGGCCGCCGGCATCCCCGCCGGTATCAAGGTCTCCGGCAGGCAGGACCTCGCGCTCGTACTCAACGAGGGCCCCGAACTCACCGCCGCCGGCGTGTTCACCACCAACAAGGTCAAGGCCGCTCCCGTCCTGTGGTCCCAGCAGGTGCTCAAGTCCGGCAGCCTGCGCGCGGTGATCCTCAACTCCGGCGGCGCCAACGCGTGCACCGGCGCCGGGGGTTTCCAGGACACCCACGCCACCGCCGAGGCCGTCGCCGACGCGCTGAGCAACTGGGGCACCGAGACCGGTGCCGGTGAGGTCGCCGTGTGCTCGACCGGTCTGATCGGCGACCGTCTGCCGATGGACAAGGTGCTCTCCGGCGTGCAGGAGATCGTCCACGAACTCGCCGGTGGCATCTCCGGCGGCACCGACGCTGCCTACGCGATCATGACCACCGACACCGTCCCCAAGCAGGCCGCCCTGCACCACGCCGACAAGTGGAACGTCGGCGGCATGGCCAAGGGCGCCGGCATGCTCGCCCCCGCCCTGGCGACGATGCTGTGCGTGGTCACCACCGACGCCGTCGCGACCGCCGACCAACTCGACACCGCGCTGCGCCACGCGTCCCGGCTCACCTTCGACCGCCTCGACGTCGACGGCGCCACCTCCACCAACGACACCGTGCTGCTGCTGGCCTCCGGCGCGAGCGGCATCACCCCGAGCCAGGACGAGCTGAACGCCGCCGTCCTCGCCGTGTGCGACGACCTCGCCGAGCAGATGATGGCCGACGCCGAGGGCGTCACCAAGCGGGTCACCGTCACCGTCCGCGGCGCCGCCAGCGAAGCCGACGCCCTGATCGGTGCCCGCACCGTGGCCCGCGACAGCCTCGTCAAGACCGCCCTGTTCGGCTCCGACCCCAACTGGGGCCGCGTGCTCGCCGCCATCGGTATCGCCCCGATCGAACTCGACCCCGACAAGATCTCCGTGTCGTTCAACGGGAACCCGGTGTGCATCGACGGTGTCGGCGCCCCCGGCGCCCGCGAGGTCGACCTGTCCGCCGCCGACATCGCCCTCGACATCGACCTCGGTCTCGGCGACGCGCAGGTGTCCATCCGCACCACCGACCTCTCGCACGCCTACGTCGAAGAGAACTCGGCGTACTCGTCGTGACCGGAACGAACACAGGAGACGACGTGACCGACGCACTGATCGCCGACCTCACCTCGCACCAGAAGGCGTTCGTCCTCGCCGAGGCCCTGCCGTGGCTGCAGAAGTTCCGCGACAAGATCGTCGTCGTCAAGTACGGCGGCAACGCCATGGTCGACGACACTCTCAAGACCGCCTTCGCCGCCGACATGGCGTTCCTGCGCACCGTCGGCCTCCACCCCGTCGTCGTGCACGGCGGCGGCCCGCAGATCAACGCCATGCTGAAGCGACTCGGCCTCGAAGGTGAGTTCCGCGGCGGCTTCCGCGTCACCACCCCCGAGGTCATGGATGTCGTGCGGATGGTGCTCTTCGGGCAGGTCGGACGCGAACTCGTCGGCCTGATCAACAGCCACGGCCCCTACGCCGTCGGCACCTCCGGTGAGGACGCCGGACTGTTCACCGCGACCCGCCGCACGGTCGTCGTCGACGGCGAGGCCACCGACATCGGCCTCGTCGGCGACGTCACCAGCGTCGACCCCGGCGCGGTGCTCGACCTCATCGCCGCCGGCCGCATCCCCGTCGTCTCGACGATCGCGCCCGACGCCGACGGTGTGGTGCACAACATCAACGCCGACACCGCCGCGGCCGCCCTCGCCGAAGCGCTCGGCGCGGAGAAGCTGGTCGTGCTCACCGACGTCGAAGGCCTCTACACCGACTGGCCCGACCGCAGCTCGCTCACCTCGCGGATCGACGCCGACGCGCTCACCGCGCTGCTGCCGTCGCTCGACTCCGGAATGGTCCCGAAGATGGAGGCGTGCCTGCGCGCCGTGCAGGGCGGAGTGCCCACCGCACACGTCATCGACGGCCGCCAACCGCACTCCGTGCTCCTCGAACTGTTCACCGAAGAAGGCATCGGCACCATGGTGGTGCCGTCCTCCGGGAAGGAAGGCCCCGCATGACCGGCACGTCCGACCTCCAGCAGCGCTGGGCGGGTTCGCTGATGAACAACTACGGCGTGCCCAAGGTCGCGCTGGTCGCGGGCGACGGTGCCGTACTCACCGACGCCGACGGCAAGCAGTACCTCGACCTGCTCGGCGGCATCGCCGTCAACAGCCTCGGCCACCGCCACCCGGCGATCATCGAGGCCGTCACCGCGCAGCTGAACCAGCTCGGCCACGTGTCGAACCTGTACGCCTCGCCGCCGGTGCTCGAACTCGCCGAGAAGCTCCTCGATCGCTTCGGCCACGAGGGCCGCGCCTTCTTCTGCAACTCCGGCACCGAGGCCAACGAGGCGGCGTTCAAGATCGCCCGGCTCACCGGACGGCCGAAGATCGTCGCGTGCGAGAAGGCCTTCCACGGCCGCACCATGGGCGCTCTCGCCCTGACCGGCCAGCCCGACAAGCGCGCCCCCTTCGAACCGATGCCGGCCGGCGTGGAGTTCGTGCCCTACGGCGACCTCGACGCCCTCGAGGCCGCCGTGGACGAGAACACCGCCGCCGTCTTCCTCGAACCGATCATGGGCGAATCCGGCGTCGTCGTTCCGCCCGAGGGTTATCTCGCCGGTGCACGCCGCATCACCACCGAACGCGGTGCCCTGCTCGTGCTCGACGAGGTCCAGACCGGCATCGCCCGCACCGGCACCTTCTTCGCCCATCAGGCAGCGGGCATCACCCCCGATGTGATGACCCTCGCCAAGGGCCTCGGCGGCGGACTGCCCATCGGCGCCGTCCTCGCCACCGGTCCGGCCGCCGAGCTGTTCCGGCCCGGCAAGCACGGCACCACCTTCGGTGGCAACCCGGTCTGCGCCGCGGCCGCCCTCGCGGTGCTGCGCACGATCGACGAGCAGAATCTGCTCGACCACGTGAACACCGTCGGCAAGACCCTCGCCGCCGGCATCGAGGAACTCGGGCACCCGCTCGTCTCGCACGTGCGCGGCTCCGGGCTGCTCCTCGGTGTCGTCCTCACCGCTGCGAAGGCACCCGCCGTCGAGACCGCCGCCCGCGAGGCGGGTTTCCTCGTCAACGCCGCCGCACCGGACGTGATCCGACTCGCGCCCCCGCTGATCCTCACCGAACAGCAGGCCGAGAGCTTCGTGACGGCGCTGCCCGCCGTCCTCGACACCGCCGACCGGGAAGGGAACTGACGACCCGTGCTCCGCCATTTCCTGCGCGACGACGACCTCACCCCGGCCGAACAGACCGAGGTGCTCGAACTCGCCGCCGAACTGAAGAAGGCACCGCTGTCCCGCCGCCCCCTCGAAGGGCCCCTCAGCATCGCCGTACTCTTCGACAAGACCTCCACCCGCACCCGCTTCTCCTTCGACGCCGGCATCGCCCAGCTCGGCGGACACGCCATCGTCGTCGACACCGGCTCCACCCAGATCGGCAAGGGCGAGACCCTCGAGGACACCGCCCGGATGTTCTCCCGGTTCACCGAAGCGGTCGTGTGGCGCACCTACGGCCAGGACCGCATCGAGACGCTCGCCGAGCACTCGACGGTGCCCGTCGTCAACGCACTCACCGACACCTTCCACCCCTGCCAGATCCTCGCCGACCTGCAGACCATCCGCGAGAACAAGGGCGCCACCGCGGGCCTGCGGATGACCTACTTCGGCGACGGCGCCAACAACATGGCGCACTCGCTGATGCTCGGTGGCGTCACCGCCGGAATGCATGTGACCATCGCGTCCCCGACCGGGTTCACCCCCGACCCGCAGGTGGTCGCCGCGAGCCGTGCACGGGCAGAGGAGACCGGCGGCAGCGTCACCGTCACCGACGACCCGCGCACCGGAGCCACCGGCGCCGACGTGCTCGTCACCGACACCTGGGTGTCGATGGGGCAGGAGGACGACGGCAAGGACCGCGAAGCGCCCTTCCGGCCCTTCCAGCTGAACGACGACCTCGTCTCCCTCGCCGACACCGACGCGATCGTGCTGCACTGCCTGCCCGCCTATCGCGGCAAGGAGATCACCGCCGAGGTCATCGACGGACCGCGGTCGGTGGTGTGGGACGAGGCCGAGAACCGTCTCCACGCACAGAAGGCCCTGCTCGTGTGGCTGCTCGAGCAGGGCCGGAGCTGACCGTGAGCACCGCGGCGAACCATGCGGACAGTGCAGCGACCGCGCCGACGCGCGCGGCGCGGCAGGCCCGTATCGTCGCGCTGCTCGCCACACACCCGGTGCGCAGCCACACCGAACTCGCCGCTCTGCTCGCCGAGGACGGCATCGAGGTGTCCACCGCCACCCTGTCCCGCGACCTCGAAGAACTCGGTGCCGTCAAGCTCCGCGCGGCCGACGGGGGCGCCGGGGTGTACGTCGTCCCGGAGGACGGCAGCCCCGTGCGCGGCGTGACCGGAGGCACCGACCGCCTGTCCCGGTTACTCGGCGAACTGCTGGTGTCCACCGACGCCAGCGGCAACATCGCCGTGCTGCGTACCCCGCCCGGGGCAGCGCACTATCTGGCCAGTGCACTCGATCGGGCATCATTACCCGAGGTGGTCGGAACGATCGCCGGCGACGACACCATCGCGGTCATCGCCCGCGAACCGACGACGGGAGCCGAACTGGCCGCGAAAATCGAATCACTCACCTGACCTACCACTCATAGACGCACGTCGAAATACGAAGGAGCACAAAGACAATGGCCGAACGCGTCGTACTCGCCTATTCGGGCGGGCTGGACACCTCCGTCGCCATCAGCTGGATCGGCAAGGAGACCGGCAAGGAGGTCGTCGCCGTGGCCATCGACCTCGGCCAGGGTGGCGAGGACATGGAGGTCGTGCGTCAGCGCGCTCTCGACTGCGGTGCCGTCGAATCGATCGTCGTCGATGCCAAGGACGAGTTCGCCAACGAGTACTGCCTGCCCACCGTCCAGGCCAACGCGCTCTACATGGATCGCTACCCGCTCGTCTCGGCCATCAGCCGCCCGCTGATCGTCAAGCACATCGTGCAGGCCGCCCGCGAGCACGGCGGCACCGTCGTCTCCCACGGCTGCACCGGCAAGGGCAACGACCAGGTCCGCTTCGAGGTCGGCTTCGGTGCCCTCGCCCCCGACCTCCAGGTCATCGCCCCGGTCCGCGACTACGCCTGGACCCGCGAGAAGGCCATCGCCTTCGCCGAGGAGCACGGCCTGCCCATCAACGTCACCAAGCGTTCGCCGTTCTCCATCGACCAGAACGTCTGGGGCCGCGCCGTCGAGACCGGCTTCCTCGAGGACCTGTGGAACGCCCCCACCAAGGACGTCTACGACTACACCGAGGACCCCACCGCCCACTGGCAGGCACCCGACGAGCTGATCATCGCCTTCGAGGCAGGTCGCCCCGTCGCGATCGACGGCAAGCACGTCACCGTCCTCGAGGCCATCCAGGAACTCAACCGCCGCGCCGGCGCTCAGGGTGTGGGCCGCCTCGACATGGTCGAGGACCGCCTCGTCGGCATCAAGAGCCGCGAGATCTACGAGGCCCCCGGCGCCATCGCTCTCATCACCGCACACCAGGAACTCGAGCATGTCACCCTCGAGCGCGAACTCGGCCGCTACAAGCGTCGCGTCGAAGAGCGCTGGAGCGAGCTGGTGTACGACGGCCTGTGGTACTCCCCGCTGAAGACCGCCCTCGACGCCTTCATCAAGCACACCCAGGAACGCGTCACCGGCGAGATCCGCATGGTGCTCCACGGCGGACACATCACCGTCAACGGTCGCCGCAGCCCCGAGTCGCTGTACGACTTCAACCTCGCCACCTACGACGAGGGCGACAGCTTCGACCAGTCCAACGCCAAGGGTTTCGTGCAGATCCACGGCCTGTCGTCGAAGGTCGCCGCGAAGCGCGATCTGGGCCTGTAGTCATGACGGCTCACGGCACCAACGAAGGTGCCCTGTGGGGCGGCCGGTTCGCATCCGGACCGGCCGCCGCCATGGCGGCGCTGAGCAAGTCCACGCACTTCGACTGGGCGCTGGCCCCGTACGACGTGCGCGCCTCGCAGGCCCACGCCAAGGTTCTGCACCGCGCCGGACTCCTCACCGACGACGACCTCGCCACGATGCTCGACGGCCTCGACCGGCTCGCCGCCGATGTGGCCTCCGGTGCGTTCGGCCCGGCCGAGTCCGACGAGGACGTGCACGGCGCGCTCGAACGGGGGCTCATCGAACGGGTCGGCCCCGAGGTCGGCGGCCGGCTCCGCGCGGGCCGCTCCCGCAACGACCAGGTCGCAACGCTGTTCCGCATGTGGCTGCGCGACAGCGCGCGGCGCATCGCCGACGGTGTCCTCGACGTGGTCGATGCGATCGCCGACCAGGCCGCGGCGCACCCCGATGCCGTGATGCCGGGCAAGACGCACCTGCAGGCGGCGCAGCCCGTGCTGCTCGCGCACCACCTGCTCGCCCACGCGCATCCGTTGCTGCGCGACGTCGACCGGCTGCGCGACTTCGACAAGCGCGCGGCGGTCTCGCCGTACGGGTCGGGAGCGCTCGCCGGATCGTCGCTCGGTCTCGACCCCGACGCGATCGCGGCCGACCTGGGCTTCGACTCGGCGGCGGACAACTCGATCGACGCCACCAGCTCCCGCGACTTCGCGGCGGAAGCGGCGTTCGTGTTCGCGCAGATCGCCGTCGACCTCTCCCGCATGGCGGAAGAGATCATCCTGTGGAGCACCCCCGAGTTCGGGTACGTCACCCTCGCGGACGAATGGTCGACCGGATCGTCGATCATGCCGCAGAAGAAGAACCCGGACGTCTCCGAGCTCACCCGCGGTAAGGCCGGTCGCCTCATCGGCAACCTCACCGGTCTGCTGGCCACGCTCAAGGCGCAGCCGTTGGCCTACAACCGCGACCTGCAGGAGGACAAGGAGCCGGTCTTCGACTCCGTCGCACAGCTCGAGCTGCTGCTCCCGGCGATCGCAGGCCTCGTCTCGACGCTGACCTTCCACACCGAGCGCATGGCCGAGCTCGCACCCGCCGGATTCACCCTCGCGACCGACATCGCCGAGTGGATGGTCCGCCAGGGTGTGCCGTTCCGCGTCGCCCACGAGGCGGCCGGGGCGTGCGTGCGGGTCGCCGAAGGCCGCGGAGTCGGCCTCGAGGACCTCACGGACGAGGAGCTGGCCGGTGTCGATCCGGCACTGACCCCGCAGGTGCGGGAAGTGCTCACCGTCGAAGGCTCCATCGCCTCGCGCGACGCTCGCGGCGGCACCGCGGGCGTGCGGGTGGCCGAGCAGCTCGGCCGCGTGCGCGACGCCGCGGCACAACTGCGCGACCGGGTTCGCGCCTGACACGCCTGCCGTCCCGGGCACACCCCGAGTTGCCCGGGATGGCGAGGGCCGTGTGGCAGGCTGGCACATACTCTCGGCATGCAGCGGGTACCGGTGTAGAACCGCAGGTGCCGGGGACCGGTGCGGATACATCGTCGAGAAGGGGAGCGGACCGTGGGACTGGACGCCGATGTAGTGACCGAGTCGGTGCGACGGCTCGTCGCCACTGCCCAGAACGGTCTCGAAGTCCTGCGCTTCGGCGGCCTCGAACCCGGCCGGTCGTCGTCGCCCTATCAGGTCGTCGAGCGCACCTCCATGTACCGGCTCCGCCGGTACTTCCCCGAATCCGACACCGCCTCCACGGGCATCCCCATCGTTCTCGTACCACCGATGATGGTGTCCGCCGAGGTGTACGACGTCACCCGTGACGCCGGCGCCGTCGGCAGTCTCCACGAAGCGGGTCTCGATCCGTGGGTCGTGGACTTCGGATCGCCCGACCAGGAGGAGGGCGGCTGGAAGCGCACCCTCACCGATCACATCCTCGCCCTCGACGAGGTCGTCGACTGCGTCCGTGCCTACACCGGTCGCGACGTGCATCTCGGCGGGTACTCGCAGGGCGGCATGTTCTGCTATCAGGTCGCGGCCTACCGGCGCAGCCGCGGCATCGCGAGCCTGATCACCTTCGGCAGCCCGGTCGACACCCTCGCCGCCCTGCCGTTCGGGATCCCGGAGATCGTCGCGACCCACTCCGCCGACTTCCTCGCCGACCACGTCTTCAACCGCCTCGCGATCACCGGATGGATGGCGCGCACCGGCTTCCAGCTGCTCGATCCGGTCAAGACGCTGCGATCGCGCATCGACTTCCTGCTCCAGCTCCACGACCGGGAGGCGCTGCTGCCGCGCGAGCCGCAGCGCCGATTCCTCGACACCGAGGGGTGGGTGGCGTGGTCCGGTCCCGCCGTCGCGGAGGTACTGCGCCAGTTCATCGCCCACAACCGCATGGTCAGCGGTGGGTTCGTCATCAACGACCGGGCCGTGAGTCTCGCCGAGATCACCTGCCCGGTCCTCGCATTCGTCGGCGAGGTCGACGACATCGGGCAACCGCTCGCCGTGCGCGGCATCCGCAAGGCCGCACCCCGCGCGGAGGTCTACGAATACACCTTGCGCGCAGGTCATTTCGGACTCGTCGTGGGCAGTGTCGCCGGCCAGCAGACGTGGCCGTCGGTCGGGGAATGGGTGCAGTGGCGCGAGGGCGTCGGCGACCGGCCCGTCGGCATCACGCCGATGGCCGTGCCGAACCCGACCGACGAGGGCACCGGCGTCTCGGTCGCATCCCGCATCACGCACACCGCCGCGACCCTCGCCGATGTCGGAACGGATTTCGGCAAGGGGCTCGCCGGGGTCGCGGTCGGTGCCGTCCGCGGTGCACGCGATCTCACCGGCGAAGCGGCACGGGCATTGCCTCGCCTCGCGCGGCTCGGACAGATCCAGCCGCGAACCCGTATCTCCGTCGGCGGCCTGCTCGCCGAGATCGGCCGCAAGTCGCCGAAGCGGGAGTGCTTCATCTTCGAGGACCGGGTCTACACCTTCGAGGCCGTGAACCAGCGGATCGACAACATCGTCCTCGGACTCGTCGACAACGGCATCCGTCCCGCGATGCACGTCGGCATCCTCATGGATGTGCGCCCCAGCGCGATGGCGGCGGTCGCGGCGATCTCCCGCCTCGGCGGCGTCTCCGTCCTCATCCCGCCAGGACCGGACATCGCCGAGGCCGTGCGACTGGGTGGTGTCGAAAAGATCGTCGCCGATCCCGAGAACCTCGACGCGGCCGTCGCGACCGGTCTTCCCGTGCTGGTCCTCGGTGGCGGCGACGTCCGCGACCTCGACATCGAGCCCGGCGCCGACGTCGTCGATCTCGAACGACTCGACATCTCCTCCGTGCAACTGCCGGGCTGGTACGTCCCCGATCCCGGACTCGCGCGCGAACTCGCATTCATCCTGTTCTCCGGTGGTGGCGACACGCTGGCGGTGCGGCGGGTCACCAACTACCGGTGGGCGCTGTCGGCCTTCGGTACCGCCACCGCCGCCTCGCTCGGCCGCGGTGACACCATGTACTGCCTTGCGCCCCTGCATCATTCGTCCGGTCTGCTGGTCAGTTTCGGCGGGGCGCTCGCGGGCGGGGCGCGTATCGCACTGTCGCGCGGGTTGAATCCGTCGCTCTTCAGCGACGAAGTGCACCGCTACGGCGTCACCGTCGTCACCTATACCTGGTCGATGATGCGTGAGGTGCTCGACAGCCCGTCGCTGCACATCGACGCCATCCATCCCATCCGGTTGTTCATCGGTTCCGGCATGCCACCGGGCCTGTGGCGCCGCACCCTCGACCGGTTCGAGCCCGCCCGGGTTCTCGAGTTCTACGCGTCGACCGAGGGCAACGTCGTACTCGCGAACGTCTCCGGCTCGAAGATCGGCTCGAAGGGCCGGCCGTTGCCCGGGAGCGCAGACGTACGCCTCGCTGCCTACGACGCCGGCGCAGGCCGACTCGTCGAGGACGAACGAGGGTTCGTGCGGGAAGCGCAGGTCGGCGAGGTCGGGTTGCTGCTCGGCCGGCCCGGCCCGGCCACCTCGGCGATCACCGGTGTGATGCGCGGCGTCTTCGAACCGGGCGACGTGTGGGTGCCCACCGACAACCTGTTCCGGCGCGATGCGGACGGTGACTACTGGCTGCTCGACAGTCGGCGGACGGTCATCCCCACCTACCACGGCCCGGTCTTCACCCAGAGCGTGGCCGATGTGCTCGAGTCGATCCCGCGCGTCGATCTCGCCGTCGCCTACGGCATCTCGGTAGGGGGCCGCGACATCGCGGTCGCCGCGTGCACGCTGCGGGGCAACCGCGCCCCGACCGCCGCCGAGATCACGGCGGCGTTCGACTCGGTCCCGGCCGACGAACGACCCGATCTCGTGCACGTCGTGCCCGACATCCCATTGGGCCCGTCCTACCGCCCGTCCGCCGATCGTCTGCGCGAACAGGGGTTGCCCGTACCCACCGTCCGCACCTGGTTCCTCAACCCCGAGACCGGGACGTACAAGCGGTTCACCAAGGCCGTGGCCACGGCGTGGAAGGCGGGCACGGCCGGTTCGCCCGCCGGAGCGCGGTAGCCTGGGTCCGGTTCGGTTCCGCCCTTCGAAAGGACATCCGTGGCTGTCGATCCCACGTTGCTGAGCATTCTGGCCTGTCCGGAGGACAAGGGGCCGTTGCTTCTCGTCGACGACGCCGTCCTGTACAACCCGCGACTGCGGCGGGCGTATCCGATCGAGAACGGCATCCCCGTCCTCCTCGTCGACGAGGCCCGCGAGGTCACCGACGCCGAGCACGAGGACTTCACCGCACGCGGTGTCGCCGGATGGAGCACGGACTGAGCCGCAATCGTCGATCCGTCCGCGGCGAACTCGAACGACTCGAACCGGTCGAGGCCGCCGAGGCGCTGCTCGGAGCAACCGTCCGGGTGGGGGAGACCATCGTCCTGCTGACGGAGGTCGAGGCCTACGGCGGACCCGAGGACGGACCGTGGCCCGATCCGGCCGCGCACTCGTACCGCGGACCCACCCCGCGCAACTCCGTCATGTTCGGACCTGCGGGCCATCTGTACGTCTACCGCAGCTACGGGCTGCACTTCTGCGCGAACATCTCCCTCGGCCCCGACGGCACCGCAGCGGCAGTGCTGTTGCGCGGCGGCGAGGTCGTCGAGGGGGAGCAGGCCGTCCGTTCCCGTCGCACGCCCGGCACACCGTTCGCGAATCTGGCGCGTGGTCCAGGCAATCTCGCTGCTGCGCTCGGCCTCGATCTGGCCGACAACGGCATCGACGTGGATGCGTCAGACGCTCGGGTGCGGGTGGAACTTCCGTCCGAACCGCTGGTCGGGGAGGTCGCGCGAGGTCCGCGGGTGGGGATCAGTGTGGCGGCCGACAGGCCGTGGCGGTTGTGGGTTACCGGGGCGATCGGGGTCTCCGCGTACCGGCGCAGCCCACGCGCGCCCGCCGCCCCTCGGGCGTGATGGGATGATCGAACGGTGACTGAGCACATTCTCGACGAACTGACCTGGCGCGGGCTCATCGCGCAATCGACCGATCTCGACGCACTTCGAGGCGAACTCGACAAGGGTCCGATCACCCTCTATGCCGGTTTCGATCCGACCGGCCCGAGCCTGCACGCCGGTCACCTCGTTCCGCTCCTCGCACTCAAGCGTTTCCAGCGCGCCGGCCATCGGCCCATCGTTCTCGCGGGTGGCGCGACCGGCATGATCGGCGACCCGCGGGACGTGGGGGAGCGCACCATGAACTCCGCCGACACCGTCGCCGAATGGGCAGGGCGGATCCGTGGGCAGCTCGAGCGGTTCGTCGACTTCGACGATTCCCCGACGGGAGCCGTGGTCGTGAACAACCTCGACTGGACCGGCAAGCTGTCCGCGATCGACTTCCTGCGCGATATCGGCAAGCACTTCTCGATCAACGTGATGCTCGCCCGCGACACGGTCAAGCGCCGACTCGAGGGTGACGGCATCTCGTACACCGAGTTCAGCTACATGCTCTTGCAGGCCAACGACTACGTGCAGCTGCGCCGCGAGTACGGATGTGCGCTGCAGGTCGGTGGTTCCGATCAGTGGGGCAACATCATCGCCGGTGTCGAGCTCAACCGTCGTACCGACGGCGCGAGCGTGCACGCCCTGACCGTCCCGCTCGTGACCTCGTCCGACGGCAAGAAGTTCGGCAAGTCCACCGGCGGTGGAAGTCTGTGGCTCGACCCGGAGATGACCAGCCCGTACGCCTGGTACCAGTACTTCGTCAACGCGGCCGACGCCGACGTCATGAAGTACCTGCGCTGGTTCACCTTCCTCGACAAGGACGAGCTCGCCGAGCTGGAGACCGCCACCACGGAGCGTCCGCACGCACGCGAGGCCCAGAAGCGACTGGCAGCCGAGATGACCACGCTCGTGCACGGAGCGCACAACACCGCCGCAGTCGAGTTGGCGAGCCGTGCACTGTTCGGGCGAGGCGAGCTGGGTGAGCTGGACGAGTCCACGCTCGCCGCCGCACTGACCGAGGCGTCCGTGACGGAGCTCCGCGCCGGCGAGCCGGACACGATCATCGACCTGCTCGTCGCGTCGGGTCTGTGCGAGAGCAAGGGGGCCGCGCGTCGCACCGTCAAGGAAGGCGGCGCATCGGTCAATAACGTCCGCATCTCGTCGGAGGAGTGGACCCCGCGCGACGGAGAACTGCTGCACGGACGCTGGCTGGTGCTGCGTCGAGGCAAGCGGAACTTCGCCGGCGTGCGAGTCGTCCGCGACTGACACCGTCGCCGACGCTGGCGAGCCTCTGACCAGCGGATTTGACGGCTCGTTAGCGTCGGCGTAACTTAGTCGTCGTTCGAGCGACACCGAACAGCCAGCCGGACCGAGAGGTTCGGAAACAGGCATGTTCGATGTCGCATCGATCGGCTCTCACCGAAGAGGACGGGAAGCAGCGATTTGCGGCCCTGAATTCGGATGTGATAGCTTGGAACGGTTGCCTCGGAGCGAGCCGGACAGGTGTCCGGAAACGTAACGATGTGCGCGTGTTCTTTGAGAACTCAACAGTGTGCCGATGAATGTCAGTGCCAAATAATTTTGGTGCGGCCATCGAATTTTGTTCGGTGGTTGTTGCTGGACATCGCATTCTTCCGTCTGCGGTGATCCAGTGTTTAGCTAGTTTGAGTTTTTATGCTAGTGATTTGACTCGATGTCTTTGACTGATTGCCCCTTCGGGGTGATTGTGAGTCTTCAACGGAGAGTTTGATCCTGGCTCAGGACGAACGCTGGCGGCGTG
>Ga0180216_1000628_pt1 | contig 35422 bp, 32 predicted proteins | sample eDN3rd37CBELigMG_FD_128879 | JGI IMG/M metagenome (GOLD analysis project Ga0180216, IMG submission 128879) | Enriched Miracle-Growth compost microbial communities from Emeryville, California, USA - eDNA 3rd pass 37_C BE-Lig MG (version 2)... ... | reverse complement strand
CGCGGCCCATCATCAGGGTGTCGGCCCCGCCCAGCATCTCGGGGATCACGTACTCGCCCACCGAGGGGATGAACACCAGCATGGCCCCCGCGATCACGCCCGGCATCGACAGCGGCAGGGTGATCTGCAGGAAGGCGCGCCAGGGCCGCGCGCCCAGGTCGTAGGCCGCCTCGAGCAGGCGGTGGTCGAGCTTGACGAGGTTGGCGTACAGCGGCAGGATGAAGAATGGCAGGTAGGCGTACACGAGGCCGATGTACACCGCCAGGTCGGTGCGGTAGATTTCCAGCGGCGCGTCGATCAGGCCCAGGCTCATCAGCAGGCCATTGAGCAGGCCGTCGCTGCGCAGGATCCCCACCCAGGCATACACCCGCAGCAGCAGCGAGGTCCAGAACGGCAGGATCACCCCCAGCAGCAGCAGGTTGCGGGTGGCCGGGCGCGAGCGCGCGATCTGGTAGGCCATGGGATAGCCGATCAGGGCGCAGCAGACCGTGGTGACCAAGGCCATCTTGACCGAGTTCAGGTAGGTCGCGAGGTACAGGCTGTCGGTGAACAGCAGGACGTAGCCGCGCAGGTGCAGCGCGAGCTGGAGGGTCTGGTCCTGGAGGGACGCCAGCGGCGTGTACGGCGGGATGCCGAACTGCAGGTCGGCAAAGCTGATCTTGAGCACCAGCAGGAACGGCACCAGCAGAAAGACCGTCAGCCAGACGTAGGGCACGCCGACGGCGAGCTGGCGGGCGGAGGGACGCAGGCGCGCGAGCGTGCGCAGGTTCATGTAGAGAGCACCGTGCCGGCGTCGTGCGCCCACGAGACGTAGACCTCCTCGTCGACGCCCGGCGCCTCGGCCTGGTTCCAGTCCAGGCTGGGGACACTCGCCTCGATCACCTGCCCGGCGTCCAGGCGGATCTGGTAGCGGGCATAGCTGCCCATCCAGGCGACGTGGGACACCATGCCGTGGCCCCAGTTGGAATCCGTCTCGGGCTGCTCGCGCAGCACGCGGATCCGCTCGGGACGGATCGAGACGTGGACCGCCATCCCCAGGGGCTCGCTGACGCCGTGGCTGACGTACAGGGGCCGCGACAGGGCGTCGCTGCCGATGAGGACGTGGTCGGGCTCGTCGACGTCGATGGTCCCGGTGAACAGATTGGTCGAGCCGATGAAGCCCGCCACGAAGCGCGAATTCGGAAAGGCGTAGACCTCGTAGGGCGTGCCGCATTGCACGATCTGGCCCTCGGTCATCACGGCCAGGCGGCTGGCCATGGTCATGGCCTCCTCCTGGTCGTGGGTCACCATGATGCAGGTGACGCCGACCTGGTCAAGGATCTTGACCAGCTCGATCTGCGTGGCCTGGCGGATCTGCTTGTCCAGCGCCGACATCGGCTCGTCGAGCAGCAGCAGCTTGGGCCGCTTGACCAGACTGCGCGCGAGCGCCACGCGCTGCTGCTGGCCGCCCGACAATTGATGCGGCTTGCGCCGCGCATAGCCCGCCATCTGGACCAGGTCCAGCGCCTCGAAGACCCGCTCGTGGATCTCGTGGCGCGGCACGCCCTCCTGCCGCAGGCCGAAGGCCACGTTCGCCTCGACCGTCATGTGGGGGAACAGCGCGTAGGACTGGAACATCATGTTGACCGGCCGCCGGTGCGGGGGCAGCAGGGTGATGTCCTCGTCGTCGAGGACGATGCGCCCGGAGGAGGGCTCCTCGAAGCCCGCCAGCATGCGCAGCAGCGTCGACTTGCCGCAGCCCGAGCTGCCCAGCAGGGCGAAGATCTCGTGGCGGCGCACCGAGAGGTTGACGGACTGCACCGCCACCGTGTCGCCGAAGATCTTGACCACGTCCTCGATGCGCACGAAGTCATCGGCCTCGCCCTGGCGGGGCATGCCGCGCACGTCCTGCATCATGCCGCCTAGCGCCCGGACTTCAGCTCGGCCCACATGCGCGTCTGCAGGCGCTGGATGGGCAGAGGCTGGGGCTTGATCACGAACAGGGTGCGCGCCACCTCGGCGGGCGGGTAGATCATGGGGTTCTCGGCGACCTCCTTGACCACGTGCTTGCGCGCCTCCATGTTGGCGTTCGGATAGAACATCGTGTTGGTGATCGCCGCGTGCACCTCGGGCGTCTCGATGTAGTTGATGAAGGCGTGCGCCTCGTCCACGTGCTCGGCGCTCTTGGGGATGGCCATCGTGTCGAACCAGGCCGGGGCGCCGCCCTCGGGAATGAAATAGTCGATCGTGTAGGCCTTGCCCGCCTCGCGGGCGCGGGCCGCGGCGATCATCACGTCGCCCGAATAGCCGTAGACCATGCACAGGCCGCCGGCGGCCAGCTCGTCGATGTAGCCCGAGGAGCTGAACTGGCGCACGTAGGGGCGGATGGTCTTGAGCAGGGCGAGCGCGGCCTCGTAGTCCTTGGGCTCGCTGCTGTTGGGATCCTTGCCCATGTAGTGCAGGACCGCCGGGAACACCTGGGCGGCCTCGTCCAGGATCGAGATCCCGCAACCCTGCAGCTTGGCGGCGTTCTCGGGCTTGAACAGCATGTCCCATGAGTGCAGCGGGGCGTCGGCGCCCATCAGCTCGCGGACCTTGGTGATGTTGTAGCCCAGGCCGTTGGTACCGTAGCCCCAGGGCACGAGATACTGGTTGCCGGGATCGACCGAGGCCACGAGCTCCATCAGGGCCGGGTCCAGGTATTTCCAGTTGGGGATCTTGGAGCGATCGAGCTTTTGGAACAGACCGCCCTCGATCTGGCGGGCCGCGTAGTGCGTCGAGGGCACGACCACGTCGTAGCCGGACTTGCCGGTCAGCAGCTTGGCCTGGAGCGTGTCGTTGCTGTCGTAGACGTCGTAGCGGATCTTGATCCCCGTCGCCTTCTGGAAGCCCGGAATCGTGTCCGGCGCGGTGTATTCGGCCCAGTTGTAGACGTTGACGACACGCTCCTGCGCGCCCGCGGACAGGGCGGCCATCAGGGCGCCGGCGGCAAGAATGGTATGGGTGATGCCCAGTTTCATGGCAAAGCCCCCTCTCGTATGATCATTGACGGGATGAAAAGGACTGACTCATGCTGCCGACGTGGCGTTCAGCAAGGCAGGTGTTCATAGGCCGAGTGCAGCTCGTCCCACCACCGCGCACCGGGCGCGCCGCACACCTTAACCAAAGAGCGCCGCAGACGCAACAGGTTTTTCCGCCGCTGTCCCGGGGATGCCACACCCACCGCCGCGCGGTCGAAATCGATCAGCCAGACCCGGCCCTGCGCGTCCAGCAAAATATTATGCGCGTTCAGGTCCGCGTGGGATACCCCCGCCTCGTGCATGGCGTGGATGGCCCGGGCCACGGGCAGCGGGTCCACGGCCCGCGGTTCCCGCCAGGCCGTGCCGCCCGCCGTGCCGTCCGCCGCAGCCAGGGCCGCATCCGGAGCCGCGTCCGGAGCCGCGTCCGGGGCCGCGGCCAGGCAGCCGGCCAGGGTCCGCGCCCCGGGGATCCGGGCGACCAGGATGGCGGCCCGGTATCCGAGGCCCCGGCGCCAGTAGGCCGCGCCGAGCGGCGCGGGCACCGCGACGTCCGCCGCCCGCAGGCGGGCCAGGACCCGATACTCGGCGAACGAGCGGGTGCGCGCCGCGCCGAGCCAGAAATACGTCTCGCGCCCCAGGCGGGCGCGCAGGCCGCCGCGGCGGTAGTGGCGCAGCACGGCCGCGCCGAAAGGCCCCTGGACGAACCATGCGGCCTGCCGTCCGCCCTCGCCCACGGCTTCGCCGCCGAAGGTCCGGGGATCGAACCAGTCTGGACCGGCCAGGTCCGCCAGGGACTCGGGCACGCACAGGGCGCCGCCCTCGAAGGCCAGGACGCGCGAGCACGCCACGTCCGGACGCGCCCCCGGGCGCCTCATGCGCCGCCCTCGTCGAAGACGCGCAGGGCGTCCTCGATGCGCTCGACGGCGTGGATGCGCAGGCCCTCGATGGGCTGGCGCGGCAGGTTGGCCTTGGGGATGACGGCCTGCCCGAAACCGAGCTTGGCGGCCTCGCGCAGGCGCTCCTGGCCGCGCGGTGCCGGCCGCACCTCGCCCGCCAGGCCGATCTCGCCGAAGGCCAGCATGCCCGTCGGCATCGGCCGGTTGCGCATGGACGAGAGGATCGCCAGGCAGACCGCGAGGTCGGCGGCGGGCTCCATGATGCGCACGCCCCCGACGGCATTGACGAAGACGTCCTGGTCGAAGGTCGCCACCCCCGCATGCCGGTGCAGCACGGCCAGCAGCATGGCGAGCCGTGCGCTCTCGAGCCCCACCGACAGGCGCCGCGGGTTGGGCACGTGCGCGGTGTCCACCAGCGCCTGGATCTCGACCAGCAGCGGGCGCGTGCCCTCCTGGGTCGCCATGACGCAGGATCCGGCCACGTCGCGCGCATGCCCCGAGAGGAACAGCGCGGAGGGGTTGCTGACGCCCCGCAGGCCGCGATCCGTCATGGCGAAGACCCCGAGCTCGTTGACCGCGCCGAAGCGGTTCTTGATGGCGCGCACCAGGCGGAAGGACGAATGGGTGTCGCCCTCGAAATACAGGACCGTGTCGACGATGTGCTCGAGCACGCGCGGGCCGGCCAGGGTGCCGTCCTTGGTCACGTGGCCGATGAGGATCAGGGTGACGCCGGTCTGCTTGGCGATGCGGGTGAGCTGGGCCGCGCATTCCCGCACCTGCGAGACCGAGCCCGGCGCCGCGCTGAGCTCGCCGGAATACAGGGTCTGGATGGAGTCGATCACGGCGACGTCCGGCTGGCGCTCGACCAGCGCCTGGGTGATCTGCTCGAGGCGGATCTCGGCCAGCAGGTCGACGCCCTCGCCCGAGAGCTCGAGGCGCTGGGCCCGCAGCGCCACCTGCTCGGCGGACTCCTCGCCGGTGACGTACAGGACCGGGCCCGCGCGCGATATGCTGGCGAGCGCCTGCAGCAGCAGCGTGGATTTCCCGATGCCCGGGTCGCCGCCGATCAGGACCACCGCGCCCTGGACCAGGCCGCCCCCCAGGACGCGGTCGAACTCGGCGATGCCCGTGGGATTGCGCGCCTGCTCGCGCGCCTCGATCTGCGCCAGGCTGCGCACCGGCGTGGCCGGCGCCAGCGGCGCGAAGCGATGCGCCGGGCCGGCGGATTCGCGGGATTCCTGCAGCGTGTTCCAGGCGCCGCAATTCGGGCAGCGGCCCTCCCATTTGGGGGTCGCTCCGCCGCACTCGGAGCAGACGAACAGCGTCCTCGCCTTGGCCATGGTCAACGGCCCGCGAGGCTGCCACCCCCGTCGACCCCGAGCTCCTGGCCCGTGATGTAGGCGGCCTCGTCCGACAGCAGGAAGGTCACGGCGGCGGCCACCTCGACCGGCTGGCCCAGGCGGCCCATGGGGATGGTGGCGAGCACGTCGCGCTCGGCCTCGCTGCCCACCGGATATTCCGCGCGGAACAGCCCGGTCTCGATGGGGCCCGGCGAGACGGCGTTGACGGTGATCCCGTAGGGCGCGAGCTCGAGCGCCCAGGTCCGGGTACAGCCCAGCAGGGCGCTCTTGGCGGCCGAGTAGCTGGTGTGGCCGGCGGACCCATGGACCACGCGGCCGCAGATGTTCACGATCCGGCCGGACTTGCGCGCCTTCATCGAGGGCACGAAAGCCTGCGCGACCTGCACGGAGACGCGCACGTTCAGGTCGAAGGCCTGGTAGAGGGACGCCAGGTCGACCTCGCCCAGGGCCTCGGGCAGGGCCGGCCCCACGCTGTTGACCAGCGCGTCGACCGGGTATTTTTCCCGGATGACGCGCAGGACCTCCTCGGTCTCGCCGGCGTTGGAGAGGTCGCACCCGTACAGGTATCCGGGAAAGTCGATGTCCTGGACGTTGCGGGCGAGCCCCACCACGTGGCAGCCCTGGTCGGCCAGCCGCTGGCTGATGGCCCAGCCGATGCCCTTGGTCGCCCCCGTCACCAGCACGCATTTGTTTTTCACTTATGGCCCCTCGTCGGAAAGTGGCGCGATGCCCGCGCCCTGCACGCGCCGGGGAACCCGAGGGGCCACGGCGCACAGGAGTTCATAGCCGATGGTCCCACAGGGGCGGGCCACCTCGTCGACGGAGGGTCCGCCCTCGCCCCAGAGCACCACGGGCGACCCGACCCGCGCCTGCGGCACGGGATCGAGGTCGGCCACCAGCATGTCCATGGACACCCGCCCGAGCACGCGCGTGCGCACGCCCTCGACGGTGATCGGAGTGCCCGTGGGGGCGTGGCGCGGATAGCCGTCGGCATAGCCGCAGGCGACCACCCCCACCCGCGTGGGCCGCTCGGCGACGAAACGGTGGCCGTAACCCACGCCCTCGCCGGCCGGCACGGTGTGCGCGCCGATCAGCCGGGAGCTCAGCGTCATCGCGGGACGCAGGCCCATGGACCCGGCCGAGCGCTCGTCGAAGGGCGAGCCGCCGTACAGGCAGATCCCCGGACGGACCCACTGCTCGCCCGGGACCCCGGCGGCCAGGCCCTCGGTCAGGGTCGCGGCCGAATTGCAGACGCTGACCGGGCCCGGCAGGCCCTCGGTCGCCGCGGCGAACACCCGCAACTGCGCGGCGGTGGTCGCCGGGTCGTCGTCGGCCCGCGCGAAATGGGTCATCTTGCCGACGGTGCCCAGCACGCCGCCGTCGCGAAGATCCAGGGCGCGCTGGTACGCCGCGCGATACGCCTGGGGCCGGAACCCCAGGCGATGCATGCCGGTGTCGAGCTTGACGAAGGCGTCCAGGGCGTGGCGGACTTGGCCCGCCTCGAGCATCTCGAGCTGCTCGTCGCAATGGATGGTGGTGCCGATCCGGTAATGATCGAGCACCTCGATGTCGGCCGGCTCGAAGAAGCCCTCGAGCAGCAGCAGCGGCCCGCTCCAGCCGCGCTCGCGGCAGCGCACGGCCTCGTCGAGGTCCAGCATCGCCAGCCCCTCGGCCTGGGCGAATCCCTCGACCGCCTGGTCTATCCCGTGCCCGTAGGCGTTGGCCTTGATCACCGCCCAGATCGAGGGCCGCGACGCCCCCGCGCCGCGCCCCAGCGCCCGGGCGACGGTTTCCAGGTTGTGGGACAAGGCTGGCACGTGGATGGTGGCCAGGATCGGGCGCGGCATGGAATCCCCTAGGGCGAGTGGATCGGCGGCACGGCACTGCGTGGCCGCCGCTCAGTATACTGCCTGATTATGGCCGTCGATCACTACGAAAACTTCCCCGTCGCCTCGGTGCTGCTGCCCGCGCGGCTGCGCCCGGCGGTGCGCCACGTCTACGCTTTCGCCCGCGGCGCGGACGACATCGCCGACGAGGGCGAGGCCCCTCTCGAGGACCGCGCGCGCCAGCTCGAGGCCTGGCGCGCGGCCCTGCACGCGCTGGCCGCCCGCCGCGATTTCCGCGCCGGCCTGGACCCCGCCCACCACCGGATCTTCGAGGATCTCGCCGGGACGATCGACCGGCACGCCCTGCCCATCCAGCCGTTCCTGGACCTGCTCTCGGCGTTCTCCCAGGACCTGCGCACCACGCGCTATGCCGACGAGGCCGCGCTGCTGGACTACTGCCGGCGCTCGGCCGATCCGGTGGGCCGCATCATGCTGCACCTGTTCGGCGCCGTCGAGGCGCGCGACCTCGCCCAGTCCGACGCCATCTGCACCGGCCTGCAAAGGGTGAACTTCTGCCAGGACGTGGCCATCGACTGGGCCAAGGACCGGATCTACATCCCGCGGGACGGCCTGGCGCGCCACGGCGTGGACGAATCCTACATCGGCGCCTGCGTGCGCCGGCCCCCGGCCCGGCCCTCGGACGCCTGGCGGGCCCTGATGCGCGAGCAGGCCGCCCAGGCGGGCGCCGCCCTGGCGTCGGGCGCCGCCCTCGCCTGGCGCCTGCCCGGCCGCATCGGGCTGGAGCTGCGCCTGGTGGTGCACGGCGGCCTGCGCATCCTCGAGAAACTCGAGGACTGCGGCTACGACGTCTTTTCCCGGCGCCCGACCCTCACCCGCGGCGACGGCTTGCTGCTATGCTGGCGCGCGTTGTGCGCAGCACGCCCCGCCCCCCGCTTCGATCCGAAACGATGAACCCCGACGATTACTGCCAACAGAAGGCCGCGCGCAGCGGCTCGAGCTTCTACTACGCCTTCCTGTTCCTGCCGCCCGAGCGGCGCAAGGCCATCACCGCCCTGTACGCCTTCTGCCGCGAGGTCGACGACATCGTCGACGAGACCTCCGAGCCCTCGGTCGCGCGGATGAAGCTCGCCTGGTGGCGCACGCAGGTCGAGCAGATGTTCGGGGGCTCGCCCGACCATCCGGTGGCCATCGCCCTGGCGCGCCACATCCAGCCCTTCGGCCTGCGCGCCGATCCGCTGTACGCCGTGATCGAAGGCATGGAAATGGACCTGGACAAGTTCCGCTACGAGAACTGGGAAGCCCTGCGCAAGTATTGCTGGCACGCGGCGGGCGTGGTGGGCGAGCTCACCGCGGCGATCTTCGGCCACACCGATCCGCGCACGCTGGCCTACGCCGAGACGCTGGGCCTGGCCTTCCAGATGACCAACATCATCCGCGACGTGGGCGACGACGCGCGCCGGGGCCGGATCTACCTGCCGGCCGACGAGATGGAGCGCTTCGGCGTCACGGTGGACGACATCCTCGACGGGCGCCACTCCGAGCGCTTCGAGGCCCTGATGGAATTCCAGACGCGGCGCGCCCAGGCGCTGTACCGCGACGCCATGCGCGCCCTGCCCGAGGCCGACCGGCGCGCCCAGCGGCCGGGCCTGATGATGGCGGCCATCTACCATGCCCTGCTCTCCGAGATCGAGCGCGACCGCTGGCACGTCCTCGACCAGCGCATCGCGCTCACGCCGATCCGCAAGTTCTGGCTGGCCTGGAAAGTCTGGGTCACGGGAGGGCGCGGACTGGTCCGGCGGCTGGCCGGCCCATGAGGGTCGCCGTCGTCGGCGCGGGGTGGGCCGGCCTGGCCGCCGCCCTGCGGCTGCTGCGGCTGGGCCACGAGCCCTGGGTCTTCGAGGCCGCGCGCCGGACCGGCGGGCGCGCGCGCGCCGTGTCCAGGCCCGCGCTGGGGACCATCGACTGCGGCCAGCACGTCCTGCTGGGCGCCTATCGCGAAACGCTCGACCTGATGCGCGAGCTCGGCGTGGATCCCGCCGAGGCCTTCCATGCCCAGGTGCTGAGCCTGGCCTCGGCCGACGGGCGATTCCGGCTGGGCGCCTGGCCCCTGCCCGCGCCCGCCCACGCCCTGGGCCTCCTGCTGGGCGGCCGCGGCCTGGGCCTGCGCGAGCGCTGGAGCCTCGCCCGCATCCTGGCCGCGCTCGGCGCGCGCGCGGGCGCGCCCCGGGACGCCGACACCGTGTCCCGCTGGCTGGACCGCCTGGAATGCCCCGCGCGCCTGCGCCGCCTGCTGTGGGACCCGCTGTGCCTGGCCGCCATGAACACGCCGGCGGACGCCGCCGACGCGCGCCTGTTCGTCCGGGTCCTGCGCGACAGCGTGGGCGCCGGCGCCGGGGCGAGCCGCCTGCTGATCCCGTGCGGCACCCTGGACGAGCTGTGGCCCGCCCGCGCGCGGGCGCGGTTGCCGCGGCTCGCCGCCGGCCACCGGGTCGGCGCGCTGGAGGCCGCGCCCGGCGGCTACCGGGTCGACGGCGCGGCCTTCGACGCCGTGATCCTGGCCACGCCGCCCGGCGAGGCGGCCCGCCTGCTCGGCGGCCTGCCCGAGTCGCGGGAATGGCTCGCCGGCTGGCCCCGATGGCGCTTCGAGGGCATCGGCACCGTCACCCTGCGCCTCGAGCGGCCCTGGGGATCCGGCGAGGCGATGCGCATGCTCGAGGAACGGCCCGGGCGCGCGGCCTACGGGCAATGGCTGTTCGACCGCAGCGCCGTCTCGCGCGGCGAGGCCGCCCGCCTGGTGCACGCCGTCATCAGCGGCGCCGGCCGCTACGCCGCCCACGGCGCGGACGCCGTCATCGAGGGGGTGATCGGCCAGATCCGGGAGCAGGCGCCCGAGCGGCTGCCCGCCGTCCTGGAAAGTGTCCTGATCACGGAAAAGCGCGCGACCTTCAGCGCGATCCCCGGGCTGCGCCGGCCGGGGACGCGCACGCCCTGGCCCCGGCTGATGCTGGCGGGCGACTGGACCGACACGGGCTATCCCGCGGTGCTCGAGGGCGCGGTGCGCAGCGGCCACCGGGCCGCCGAGGCGCTGGCCGCGGATTGAAGGCGCTGGCCGCCGGCCCGACGCACTGGCCCCCGCCCAAGGCCGCCGGTCTCGAACCCGAAACACTGGCCCGGCCCAAAGCTGCTGGCCCGGGACCGGAGATGCCGGCCTCGGTCCTGGGACGCCGGTCGCGAACCAGGGGCACCGACCGGGGAGCAGGGACACCGACCGGGGACCAGGGATGCCGCCCGGGGACCAGGGACGCCGCCCGCCCCGCGTTCAGGCGCGCCGCACCAGGGTGCTCTTGCCGAACAGGCTCTCGAGCAGTTCCACGGCGACCGTCGCCGTGCCGTTGCGCACGTCCAGCGCGGGATTCAGCTCGACGATGTCCACCGAGCCGACCCTGCCGGTGTCGGCCAGCATCTCCATGCAGAGCTGGGCCTCGCGCCAGGTGGGGCCGCCGCGCACCGCCGTCCCCACGCCCGGGGCGATCTCGGGATCCAGGAAGTCCACGTCGAAGCTCACGTGCACGTGGGCGTCGGCCGGCAGGCCGACGAGCGCCGCCTCCATGACCGCGCGCATGCCCTGCTCGTCGATGGCGCGCATGTCGTAGACGTCCAGCCCCTGCTCGTGGACGAAGCGCCTTTCGCCCGCGTCCACGCTGCGCACGCCGATCATCCGCAGCTCATCGGTGCGCAGGGCGGCTTGCGGCCCGCCCAGGCGCACGAGCTCCTCGGGCCCGAACCCGCACAGGCAGGCCACCGGCATGCCGTGCGCATTGCCGCTGGGCGTGAGGGCCGCGGTGTTGAAGTCGGTGTGGGCGTCCAGCCAGAATACGCGCAGGGGACGGCCATGGGCGCGGCAGTGGCGCGCCACCGCGCCGACCGAGCCGATGCCCAGGCAATGGTCGCCGCCCAGCAGCACCGGCAGGCGCTGCGCCTGCAACTGCGCCTCCACGGCCTCGTACACCAGGCGATTCCACTGCACCACCTCGGGCAGGTGGCGATGGCCGCCGCGCGGCGGCCGGCAGGGATTGGGCGGGCCGGCCAGGTTGCCGGTGTCCAGCACCTCGAAGCCCTGCCTGGAGAGCGCCTGCGCGATGCCCGCGACGCGCAGGGCCTCGGGCCCCATCGAGGCGCCGCGGGTGCCGGCGCCGACGTCGGTCGGGGCGCCGATCAAGGCCGCGGTACGCACCGTGGGGAGGCCGCTCACGGGGGCGCCCCTACAGGCCGTGCCGATCCAGGTAGTCGGCGACCAGGCGCGCGTCGCAATCCATCACCTGCACGCGCTGCGGGCGCTGGTGCAGGTCGCGCAGGGCCTCGGGCACAGGCGGCGCCTCGCCGATGGCCTCTTGTATGGTCTCGGCGAACTTGGCCGGCAAGGCGGTCTCCAGGACCAGCATGGGGACGCCGTCCTCGAGGTGCTCGCGGGCGACCTTGATGCCGTCGGCGGTGTGCGGGTCCACCAGCACGCCGGTCTCGCGGTAGAGGCGGCGGATGGTGTCCAGGCGGTCGGCATGCGTGCTGACGCCGGCCACGAAGCCGTGGCGCTCGGTGAAGGTGGGCTTGAGCGTCGACAGGTCGAACTGCCCGTCGCGCGCCAGCGCGGCCCACAGGGCGCGCACGCGCGCCGGGTCCTGGTCCACCAGGTCGAACACGAAGCGCTCGAAGTTGGAAGCGCGCGAGATGTCCATCGAGGGGCTGGAGGTGGCGTGCGTCTGGCTGGCCGGCCGGGGCCGGTAGACGCCCGTGCGGAAGAATTCCTCGAGCACGTTGTTCTCGTTGGTCGCCAGCACCAGGCGCCGGATGGGCACGCCCATGCGCCGGGCGATGTGCCCGGCCAGGATGTTGCCGAAGTTGCCCGAGGGCACCGCGAACGACACGGGCTGTCCCGGCCCGGTGGTGGCGCGCAGCCAGCCCCACACGTAGTACACGACCTGGGCGGCGATGCGCGCCCAGTTGATCGAATTGACCGCCCCCAGGCGGTGCGAGCTCTTGAAGTCCAGGTCGCCCGCCAGGGTCTTGACGATGTCCTGGCATTCGTCGAACACGCCGCGCACGGCGATGTTGTGGATGTTCTCGTCCTGCAGGGAATACATCTGGGCGCGCTGGAAGGCGCTCATGCGGCCGTGGGGCGAGAGCATGAACACCGCCACGCCACGCTTGCCCCGCAGGGCGTACTCGGCCGCCGATCCGGTGTCGCCCGAGGTCGCCCCCAGGATGTTGAGCACCAGCCCCCGCCGCGCGAGGACGTGTTCGAAGGCCTGCCCCAGGAACTGCATGGCCATGTCCTTGAACGCCAGCGTCGGCCCCTCGGACAGGCCCAGCAGGGCGAGGCCGGGCCGCAGGGGCTTGATCGGCGCGAGCGTCGGGAACACCTCGGGCGCATAGGCCGCCCGGGTCATGGCGAGCAGGTCCTCGCGCGTGATGTCGTCGATGAACAGGCCCAGCACGCGCGCGGCGAGGGTGGCGTAGTCCAGCTCGCGCCAGGCCTCGAGCGTGGCCGAGTCCAGTTGCGGCAGCGACTCGGGCAGGGCCAGGCCGCCGTCGGGCGCCAGGCCCTCGAGCAGGATGTCGCAGAATGGCAGGGGGGCCATGCCGCCCCGGGTCGAACGGTATTTCAATTGATGTTCTCCACGCGCAGGCGCGTGACGCCGGAATGGACGAACGGCAGTTCGCGGATCGCGCGCAGCGCCTCCTCGACGTCGCCCTCGCGCGCCTCATGGGTCAGGAAGATGATGTCGGCCTGGTGCTCGCCGTGCGGCTGCTGGAACATGGAGCCCACCGAGATCCCCCCGTTGGCCAGCACCCGCGCCAGGTCGGCGAGGACGCCGGGCCGGTCGTCGACGCGCAGCCTCAGGTAGTAGCCGGTGCGCACCTCGGCCATCGGCAGGACCGGGATGTCCGCCATCGCATCGGGCTGGAAGGCCAGGTGCGGGACGCGGTGCTCGGGATCGGCCATCTGCAGGCGCGTGACGTCGACCAGGTCGGCCACCACCGCCGACGCCGTCGGCAGCGAGCCGGCGCCCTGCCCGTAATAGAGCGAGGGCCCCACGGCGTCGCCGCGGACCAGCACGGCGTTCATGGCGCCCTCGACGTTGGCGAGCAGGCACTGGTCGGGCACCAGCGCCGGATGCACGCGCAGCTCGATGCCGTCGGGCCGGCGGCGCGTGATGCCGAGCAGCTTGATGCGGTAGCCCAGGCGCTGGGCGTGCACGATGTCCTCGGAGGCGAGCCCCGAGATGCCCTCGATGTAGGCCTTGTCGAACTGCACCGGGATCCCGAAGGCGAGCGAGGCCAGCAGGGTGAGCTTGTGCGCCGCGTCCACCCCCTCGATGTCGAAGGTGGGATCGGCCTCGGCATAGCCCAGGCGCTGGGCCTCGGCCAGGACCTCCTCGAAGGGCAGGCCGCGGGCCCGCATTTCCGAGAGGATGAAATTGGTCGTGCCGTTGATGATCCCCGCCACCCACTGGATCCGGTTGGCGGTGAGGCCCTCGCGGATCGCCTTGATGATGGGGATCCCGCCGGCGACGGCGGCCTCGAAGGCGACCATGACCCCGCGCGCCTGCGCGGCGGCGAAGATCTCGTCGCCATGCACCGCCAGCAGGGCCTTGTTGGCGGTGACCACGTGCTTGTCGTGGGCGATGGCCTCGAGGATGCACTGGCGCGCCAGCGTGTCGCCGCCGATCAGCTCGACGATGATGTCGATGTCGGGATCGCGGGCGAGCGCCAGGCAGTCGGTGGTGACGCGCACGTCGGGGCCCACCAGGGCACGCGCCTTGGCGACGTCGCGCACCCCCACCGCCACCACCTCGAGGCTGCGCCCCGCGCGGCGCGCGATCTCGTGGCCGTTTTGCGCGAGGACGGTCCAGACGCCGCTGCCGACGACCCCCAGGCCCAGCAACCCGATGCGTATCGGCTTCATTTCAGCAGCCCGTCCTTGCGAAACATGTCCTTGATCCCCCTCACCGCCTGGCGGGTCCTCTGCTCGTTCTCGATCAGCGCGAAGCGCACGTATTCATCCCCATAGTCGCCGAAGCCGATGCCGGGCGAAACGGCCACCTTGGCGTCCGAGAGCACGCGCTTGGAGAATTCCAGCGAGCCCAGCGAGCGATAGGCCTCGGGGATGTGCGCCCAGATGTACATCGAAGCCTTGGGGACGTCGACGTTCCAGCCCGCCTCGTGCAGGCCGCGGGCCAGCACGTCGCGGCGGCTGCGGTACTGCTCGACCACCTGGGCGACGCAATCCTGCGGGCCCTCGAGGGCGGCGATGGCGGCCACCTGGATGGGGGTGAAGGTGCCGTAGTCATGGTAGCTCTTGATGCGCGCCAGGGCGTGCACCAGCTCGCGGTTGCCCACCATGAAGCCGATGCGCCAGCCCGCCATGTTGTAGCTCTTGCTCATGGTGAAGAACTCGACGGCCACGTCGCGCGCGCCCGGCACCTGCATGATGGAGGGCGCCACGTAGCCGTCGAAGGTGATGTCCGCGTAGGCCAGGTCGTGCACCACCAGGATGCCGTGCTCGCGCGCGAGCGCGACGATGCGCTCGAAGAACGACAGGTCGACGCACTGGGCCGTGGGATTGCTGGGAAAGCCCAGGATCATCATCTTGGGCTTGGGGATGGCCTCGCGCACGGCGCGCTCGATTTCCTCGAAGAAATCCAGGCCGGGGGTCATGGGCACCGAGCGGATGTTGGCGCCGGCGATGACCGCCCCGTAGATGTGGATGGGATAGCTGGGGTTGGGCACCAGCACGGTGTCGCCGCGGTCCAGCGTCGCCAGCATCAGGTGCGCCAGACCCTCCTTGGAGCCGATGGTGACGATGGCCTCGGAATCGGGGTCGATGTCGACCTGGTAGCGGCGCTGGTACCAGCCCGAGATCGCCCGGCGCAGGCGCGGGATCCCCTTGGACACCGAATAGCCGTGGGTGTCGGGGCGATTGGCCACCTCGACCAGCTTGTCGACGATGTGCCGGGGCGTGGGGCCGTCCGGATTCCCCATGGACATGTCGATGATGTCCTCGCCGCGCCGGCGTGCGGCCATCTTGAGCTCGCCCGTGATGTTGAACACATAGGGAGGCAGGCGCTCGATGCGCGAGAACGTGGTCATGATGATCCTCGAAGGGAATGGTGGCCTGGGAAGTGCGGCGTCCCCACCATGGATGCGGCGCAGCAAATTCAGTAATCTAGCGCAAGCGCCGTCGACTCGCAAATGGGGGTATCGGGGGTATCGGGCGGGGTGGTGACCACGATGCCGGGCGGGGCGATGCCCGCGATGCCGGACGGGGCGGTGCCCACGATGGGCCGGAAGGAAACATCCAGCGGTTCCCTGGACTACAATGGCGCGTTTGCACCAGTAGTGCGGCCATCCGATCGTCGGGCGGTCGTTCCCGCTGCGCGCCTTCGGCGGCGCGCTCCCGCAGTTTGGATGTGGCTTCCCCCTTAGGGAGCGATCGTGAGACTTGCAATCCTGCTCGCCCTGCTGTCGGCCTCTGCAGTCCAGGCGCAAGTCGAGCGCCTCGATCACAAAATCACCGCCACCGGCCTCGGCGTGGAGTTTCCAGGCGGCTACGCCTGCGAACCCATCTCATCGCCGTTCGCCTCCCCCACGCGCCACGACGGCAGCACGCGCCGCGGCGATCGGAACACCGGCCTGCACGGAGGGCTGGACCTGAGCCTCGGCATCGGTACGCCGCTGCTGGCCGTGGCCGCCGGAGAGGTCATCGCGCTGGGGGAAGGCGGAGCCCTGGAAGGCATTTATCTCTGGCTGCGGCATGCGCCCGACGATACCGGCACGCCCTATTTCGTCTTCAGCAAATACCAGCATCTCTCCACGCGGCCCGCCCTGCGGGTCGGCGAGCGCGTCGAAGCCGGCGCGGTGGTCGGCTCCTCCGGCGCCACCGGCACGGCGGGAAAGCAGTATGGCCCGAACGGCTACCCCCATCTGCATCTGTCGACGTTCTATGGACCCAGCGGCGAATACACGATCGATGGCATGTTCGGCTCGAGAGTGCACGGCAAGGACGCCCGCCTCGACGATCCCCTCATCCTGTATGTCGAGGGCTTGCGCGATCTGTCGGCGGTACGCGGCCTCGCCGACGAGCGGCGGAAGGTCCGCCCGGGGGTGGTGGGACAGGACGGGCGCATCCATCCCGAGGGGCGCAAGACGGTCTGGCCGGTGTCGTGCAAGGAGACGGACCACGGTTCCGGGTGAAAAGCGCCCCGGCGCGATTGCGCTATCATCACGGGAACACCGGAGCTTGCCCGTGCTATTGCAAAAAGATTCCAATCCCGCCCTCAACACCGTCACGGCGTATGGCGACGACTACCTGGAAATCAACCGGGTGCGCTTCCGGACCGCCGTCAGCTTCACCCCCGAAGGCCCCATCCGCAGCCTCGAGCTGAAAGCCCCGGCGGACATCGACGCCGCGCTGCTGCGCGGCCTGGCCGGACTGGACGACGTCCGCCGCGATCCGCTCGCCTTCCTCGACGATGCTCCCCCCACCCTGCCGCCCGGCGCGCCCGAGGTGGTGCTGATCGGCACCGGATCGCGGCAGGTATTCCTGCCCCCCGCCGTGACCAGCGCCCTGCTGGCCGTGGGCATCGGCGTCGAAACCATGACCACCCAGGCGGCCGCGCGCACCTACAACATCCTCATGTCCGAGGAGCGCCGCGTCCTTGCCCTGCTGCTTCCAGGAGACCCCAAGCCATGACCCAGATCGCCACCGGCCAGTCCGTGCCCGCCTTCACCGCCCCGTCCACCGCCGGCGACGTCGACAGCCGCATGCTGCGGGGCCAGCCCTTCGTCCTGTATTTCTACCCCAAGGACAACACCCCGGGCTGCACCACCGAGTCCCAGGACTTCCGCGACCTGTACCCGCAGTTCCAGGCCCTGGGCTGCGCGGTTTTCGGCATCTCGCGCGACTCGCTGAAATCCCACGAGGGGTTCATCGAAAAGCAATCCCTGCCCTTCCCCCTGATCAGCGACCCGGACGAGGCCCTGTGCACGCTGTTCGACGTGATGAAACTCAAGAACATGTACGGCAAGCAGGTGCGCGGCGTCGACCGCAGCACCTTCCTCTTTGACAAGGACGGGGTGCTGGTCCGGGAATGGCGCGGCGTCCGCGTGCCCGACCATGCGCTCGAAGTCCTGCAGGCCGTCCAGAACCTCGCGGCCTGACCGCAAGGAGCCCCGCCCCTATGCCCCTACCCAAGCCGCCGACCCGCATGGGTTCCATGATGCACGCCGCCTCCGCACCCGTCGAGGCGGCCCCCGGGCCGGCAAGCGCGGCGACCGCCGCAACTGCTGCATCCACCGTACCCGCCACGCCCGCCGCATCCGCCGCGGCCCCCCGGCCGGCCGGCGGCTCGCGGGCCGCCGCCAGGGCGCCGGAGGCGCGCCCGGCCCGCCGCACGGCCGCCATCCTGACCAGGGCCGCGCCCAAGGAAGCCCCCGTGGCCGAGCCGGCGCCCCAGGAGCCGCGCGCGACGAGAGGGGCGCCGGTGGCACGGCAGGAGGCCGCGTCCCGGGAAGCTCATTCGCCCCGGGAAGCCCCTGCGTCCCGGGAAATCGCTGCATCCCGGGAAATCGCTGCATCCCGGGAAATCGCTGCATCCCGGGAAACTCACGCGCCACGGGACACTCATGCGTCCCGGGAAACTCCTGCGTCCCGGGAAATCCCCGCGGCCAGGGAAATTCCCGCGTCCCGGGACACTCATACGGCCAGGGAAACCCATACATCCAGAGAAGTCCCCGCATCCCGGGAGGCGCCCGCGCCCGGCCCCGCGGCCAGGCGGGCCCCCGCGGCCGCCCCCGCTTCGGACAAGGCGCCGGCGGCCCGGGCCAGGGGCGGCTCGGCGCCGCAGCGCCTGCCGGCGGCGCAGCGCAAGCTCTTCGTGCTCGACACCAACGTGCTGCTGCACGATCCCACCTCGCTGTTCCGCTTCGCCGAGCACGACGTCTTCCTGCCGATGATCGTCCTCGAGGAACTCGACCACCAGAAAAAGGGCATGTCCGAGGTGGCGCGCAACGCCCGCCAGGTCAGCCGCTACCTGGACGGCCTGGTGGGCACCGAGGACCTCGCCAAGGGCGTGCACCTGGACGCCCTGGGCAACCAGGAGGCGCTGGGCACGCTGTACTTCCAGACCTCCGCCAAGGAGGCCCGGCTGCCCCTGGAACTGCCCATGGGCAAGGCCGACAACGTGATCCTCGGCATCGTCCACAGCCTGCAGCGCGAGAACCCCAAGCGCGAGGTGGTGCTGGTGTCCAAGGACATCAACATGCGCCTCAAGGCGCGCGCCCTGAGCCTGCCCGCCGAGGACTACCTGAGCGACCACGTCCTCGACGACTCGGACCTGCTCTACGACGGCGTCATGCCGCTGCCCGAGAACTTCTGGGTGCGGCACGGCAAGAACATCGAATCCTGGCAGCAGGGCGGCATCACCTACTACCGGGTGCGCGGGCCGCTGTGCGCCGAGTTCATCGTCAATGAATTCGTCTACTACGAGGGCGAGATGCCCTTGTACGCCCAGGTCAAGGAGGTCACCGGCAAGAGCGCCGTGCTGGCGACCCTGCGCGACTACAGCCACGCCAAGAACAGCGTCTGGGGGGTGACCGCGCGCAACCGCGAGCAGAACTTCGCCCTCAACCTGCTGATGAACCCGGAAATCGACTTCGTCTCGCTGCTGGGCCAGGCCGGCACGGGCAAGACGCTGCTCGCCCTGGCCAGCGGCCTGGCGCAGACCCTCGAGACCAAGCGCTACAACGAGATCATCATCACCCGGGCCACCGTGCCCGTGGGCGACGACATCGGCTTCCTGCCCGGCACCGAGGAGGAAAAGATGCTGCCCTGGATGGGCGCGCTCGAGGACAACCTCGAGGTGCTGCACCAGGGCGGGGGCAGCCTCGGGGCGACCAGCAACGGCGGCAGCCAGGACTGGTCCAAGTCGCCGGCCATGGACCTGATCCGCGCGCGCATCAAGGTCAAGTCCCTCAATTTCATGCGCGGGCGCACCTTCCTGAACAAATACCTCATCATCGACGAGGCCCAGAACCTCACGCCCAAGCAGATGAAGACCCTGGCCACCCGCGCGGGCCCCGGCACCAAGATCGTCTGCCTGGGCAACATCGCGCAGATCGACACGCCCTACCTGACCGAGGGCAGCTCGGGGCTGACCTACGTGGTCGACCGCTTCAAGGGCTGGCCGCACGCCGGGCACATCACCCTGCAGCGCGGCGAGCGCTCGCGCCTGGCCGACTATGCCAGCGACGCGCTCTAGTGCCATGCCCCGCAGGCACGCGCATGAAGCACGACGCTAGCGGCCCCCAGGACGTGGACGCGCCCCCGCGGCGCGACCGTCCCCTCGCCTTCACCATGGGCGATGCCGCCGGCATCGGCCCCGAGCTGATCCTCAAGCTGTTCGCCGAGGGGCTGCCGCACCCGGCGGTGGTGTATGGCGACGCGGGGGTGCTGTGCGCGACCCGCGACCGGCTCGGCCTGCGCGACGCGCTGAGGATCGAGGTCCTGGAGGCGCCCGGGCCGGGCGCCGCGCGCGGCGTGGTGGGCGTGCTCAATCGCTGGGAGGCCCTGCCGCCCGACCTGCCGCCGGGCCGCCTGGACGCGCGCGCCGGGCGCGGCGCCTACGAGTATCTCTGCCACGCCATCGACGACGCCCTGGCCGGGCTCCTGCGGGCGCTGGTGACCGCGCCGCTGAACAAGCTCGCCATGCAGGCGGCGGGCCTGGACTTTCCGGGCCACACGGAAATCCTCGCCGCCCGCAGCGGCACGGCGGACTACGCCATGATGCTCGCCAATCCCGAGCTGCGCGTCATCCTGGCGACCATCCACATCCCGCTCTCGGCCGTGCCCGGCAGCCTGGACGCCGAATCCCAGCGGCGCATCATCGACCTCGCCCACCGCGCCTGCCGCAGCGAGGGCATCGCCCGCCCGCGCATCGCGGTGGCGGGGCTGAACCCCCACGCGGGCGAAGGCGGCCGCTTCGGCGACGAGGAGACCCGACACATCCTGCCCGCGATCCAGCGGGCGCAGGCCGAGGGGCTGGACGTGAGCGGCCCCTGGCCCGGGGACACGGTCTTCATGCGCGCGCGCCGGGGCGAGTTCGACATCGTGGTCGCGCAATACCACGACCAGGGCCTGATCCCCGTGAAATACATGGGCCTGGAGGAAGGCGTCAACGTCACGGTCGGCCTGCCCTTCGTGCGCACCAGCGTGGACCACGGCACCGCCTTCGACATCGCGGGCCGGGGGATCGCCGATCCCGCCTCGCTCGCCGCCGCCGCCCGGATGGCCCTGCGCATGAGCCAGGCCGATCCCGGCTGAGGGGCGCGCGGCCCGGCCGCCATCGGCGCGCGGGCCACATCGGATGGAACGCCGTCCGCCCGAGGCCAATCTACCGGCACATCCGGCGGGACGCCGCGCGCTCGGCGGGTTGCCTGTACGCGGGCTCGCCCCGCCGGCCGCGGGCGAGCGGGCCGGGGCCTAGAACCCCGGCGCTGCCGAGAAATTGAGGAAGCGGGTGCTCGCGCCCTGGAAGGTCAGCCGCACGGTGCCGATCGGGCCGTTGCGCTGCTTGCCGACGATGATCTCGGCCGTCCCCTTGTCGGGGGAATCGGGATTGTAGACCTCGTCGCGATAGATGAAGATGATCAGGTCCGCGTCCTGCTCGATGGCGCCCGACTCGCGCAGGTCGCTCATCACCGGACGCTTGTTGGGGCGCTGTTCGAGGCTGCGGTTGAGCTGCGACAGGGCGACCACCGGGCAGTTCAGCTCCTTGGCGAGGCTTTTCAGCGAGCGGCTGATCTCGGAAATCTCGGTGGCCCGGTTCTCGCCCGTGCCGCTGGCCGACATGAGCTGCAGGTAGTCGATGATGATCAGGCCCAGTTGGCCGCACTGGCGCGCGAGGCGCCGCGCGCGGGCGCGCACCTCCATCGAGGTCAGCGCCGGCGTCTCGTCAATGTATATCTGCGCCTCTTGCACGCGCTGCACGGCGTGCGTCAGCCGCGGCCAGTCCTCCTGGGTCAGCTTGCCGGTGCGCATGCGGTGCTGGTCCAGCATGCCCACCGAGCCCACCATGCGCATGGCGAGCTGGACCGCGCCCATTTCCATCGAGAACACCGCCACCGGCAGGCCCTGCTCGATCGCCACGTGCTCGCCGATGTTCATGGAGAACGAGGTCTTGCCCATCGATGGGCGTCCCGCCACGATCACCAGGTCGCCGGCCTGCAGGCCGGAGGTCATCCGGTCGAGGTCGGTGAAGCCCGTGGGCACGCCGGTGACGTCGGAATCGCCCTCGCGATGGTAGAGCTCGTCGATGCGGTTGACGACCTGCGACAGCAGCGGCTGGATCTCCTGGAAGCCCGCCGTCCCGCGCGCGCCCTCCTGGGCGATCTGGAACACGCGCGACTCGGCCTCGTCGAGGATCTGGCGCGCCTCCTTGCCTTGCGGGTTGAAGGCGGTCGACGAGATCTCGTCGGCCACCGAGACGAGCTTGCGCAGCATGGCGCGCTCGCGCACGATCTCGGCGTAGCGCCGGATGTTGGCGGCCGAGGGGGTGTTGTGGGCCAGCGCGTTCAGGTAGGCCAGGCCGCCGCATTCCTCGGCCTTGCCGGCGATGGCCAGGGACTCGTGCACGGTCACCACGTCGGCGGGCCGCGCCAGGCCCACCAGCCGCGTGATGTGCTGCCAGATCAGGCGGTGGTCGAAGCGGTAGAAATCATCGTCGACCAGGACGTCGGCGATCCGGTCGAACGCCGAGTTGTCCAGCAGCAGGCCGCCCAGCACCGACTGCTCGGCCTCGACCGAATGCGGGGGTACGCGCAGGTAATCCAGTTGCGCATCCGTCTCGATTTCCACGCCCAATCCTCGCTGTGTCCAAGCATCGAAAAAGCAAAAAGCCGGCGCGACGCCGGCTTTCCCTGGCGCCATGCCCACCCCCCTCGCGGGGAATCCGGGGATCCTCAGGACGAACCGCTCAGAGGATCCTCAAGAGCATAGCACTTGCGCGAATGGCGCTCAGGCCATTTCGCCCTGCACCACGACGGTGATGTCGGCCACCACGTCGGCGTGCAGCGCGACTTGCAGCGGAAACTCGCCCACCGCCTTGATCGCGCCGTCGGGCATGCGGACCTGGGCCTTGTGCACGTCGGTGAAGCCGGCGGCCTGCAAGGCGGCGGCGACGTCCATGTTGGTGACCGAGCCGAACAGGCGGCCGTCCACGCCGGCCTTCTGGCTGATCGACAGGCTGTAGCCCGAGAGACGCTCGCCGACGGCCTGCGCCGCGGCCAGCTTTTCGGCCTGGTGCCGCTCGAGCTCGGCGCGGCGCGCCTCGAATTCCTTGAGGGCGGCCTCGGTCGCCCGGCGCGCGATGCGCTTGGGGATCAGGTAGTTGCGCGCATAGCCGTCGCGCACACGCACCACGTCGCCGAGATTGCCGAGATTGACGACTTTTTCAAGCAGGATGACTTGCATGGCGGATGACCTCGGATCAGTTGTGGTTGTCGGTGTACGGCAACAGCGCCAGGAAGCGCGCGCGCTTGATGGCGGTATCGAGCTGGCGCTGGTAGTGCGCCTTGGTGCCGGTCAGGCGCGCGGGAATGATCTTGCCATTTTCCTGGATGAAGTCGCGCAGCGTGTCCAGGTCCTTGTAGTCGATCTCGTCGACATTGGCGGCCGTGAAGCGGCAGAACTTGCGGCGCTTGAACAGCGGGTTCTGCTGGGTGAATTTCCGTTTTTCCTTGGACTTCTTGAAGAAAGCCATGATGTGTGCCTTTTATCTTTGACGTTTGCCGGGCCAGGCCCGGAAGGGTTCATTCATGAATGGCGGGACGCGCGGCGGATGTGCAGCACCAGCCTGGAGGAGCCTTTGCGCGACGGCGCGAGGAATCCCTCGACGTCCATGCCGCAGCCCAGCGGAGTGCCGGACAGCAGCAGGGCCATCTCGCCCAGGGCCACCGCCGGGATTTCCAGCTCGATCCGGCGCGGATGCCCGGCCTCGGACAGCTCGGATTCGTGGGCCAGCCGCATGCGCAGGATCGGAACGCCCGCCGGAGTATGCCGCAGCGCCTCCATCTCGAGCACGCGAGCGGCGAGTTCCAGACGGTTCAAGTCCGCGCCCGCCCCGAAAGCCGCCGGCTCAGGACTGGGCCGCCGCGGGCGCCTCGGCGGAGGCGGACGCCTTGCGGGCCTCCTCGCGCTCGACCGACTTCATCATCACCGAGGGCGCGGTCTGCGCGGTCTTGGTCTTGATGAACAGGTAGCGCAGGATGGCGTCGTTGTAGCGGAACGAATGCTCGAGCTCGTCCAGGGCGGCCTGGTCGCACTCGATGTTGAAGCAGACGTAGTGCGCCTTGACGAGCTTTTGGATGGGATAGGCCAACTGGCGGCGGCCCCAGTCCTCGAGGCGATGGACCTGGCCGCCGTGGGTGGCGACCATGGCCTGGTAACGCTCGATCATGGCGGGCACCTGCTCGCTCTGATCGGGATGCACGATGAACACTACTTCGTAGTGACGCATGGATGACTCCTTGTGGATATCTGCGATGTTGACAGACAGCCCGTCGGCACGAAAATCCCGGCCGATCGAGCAAGAAAACCAGCTATTTTAGCAATAACGCGGCGGGATCACAAGGCAAGTCGCCTTTTCGGGCCTCCGCGCAGCGGGCTGCCCCGCAACCGGGCCGCCGCGAGCCGCCGCGAGCCGCCGCGAGCCGCCGCGAGCCGCCGCGCCGGCCTGGCTCGCCCGAGCGCTCAGCCGCTCACCAGCGCATAGGCGGAGTGGTTGTGGATGGACTCGAAATTCTCGGCCTCGACCTGGTAGCCCTCGACGCCGGGCAGGTCGCGCAGCATGACCGCCACGTCGCGCACCAGGTCCTCGACGAATTTCGGGTTTTCGTAGGCGCGCTCGGTGACGTATTTCTCGTCCACGCGCTTGAGCAGGCCCCAGAGCTCGCAGGAGGCCTGCCGTTCGACGCCGCGGATCAGGGCGTCGAGGCCGGCGCCCGCGGGCTCGGCATAGTCGACCCGCACGCGGACGTGCGAGCGCTGGTTGTGCGCCCCGTATTCCGAGATCGCCTTCGAGCAGGGGCACAGGCTGGTGACCGGCACCTGGACGTCCATCGAGAACCGCGCCGCGGATCCCCGCCGCGCCTTCGCCGTCCAGCGCACGCGGTAGTCCATGAGGCTGTGCACGCCCGACACCGGCGCGGCCTTGTCGATGAAATAGGGGAAGGACGCCGTCACGTCGCCCTCGGACGCATCGAGCAGCTCGAGCATCTCGCCGGCCATGCGGCAAAAGGACCCCGGCGTCATGGGGACGCCGCGATGCCGTTCGAGCAGGGCGATGAAGCGCGACATGTGCGTGCCCTTTTCCGTCGCCGGCAGGGCCACGGTGAGCTCCCAGTCGGCGATCGTGGCCTGCGGCCCGCCCGACCCGTCGAGCAGCGCGAGCGGCTGGCGCACCCCGCGCACGCCGACCCGCTGGATAGGGACCTGGCGGGCGTCCTGGCTGCTTTGCACGTCCGGCATGGAAGCCGGCGGCTCGGTCACGATGGTCATTGCGATTCCCTTGAAAAACGCCGGCGCACCGACGCCTCGATCCCCCTGGCGTCCAGCCCGAGCTCGGACAGGATGGCCTTCTGGTCCCCGTGGTCGATGAACTCGTCGGGCAGGCCGAGCTGCAGGACCGGCCGTTCGATCGCGGCCCGATTGAAATATTCCTGGACGGCGCTGCCGGCCCCGCCCATCACGGCGGCCTCCTCGACAGTGACGAAGGCCTCGTGGGTCTGCGCCAGGCGGCAGAGGAGGTCCTCGTCCAGCGGCTTGACGAAACGCATGTCCACCAGCGTCGCATCCAGCGCCTCGGCGGCCGGCGCCGCCTCGGACAGGAGCGTGCCGAACACCAGCATCGCGATCCGCCCGCCCTCGCGGCGCACCACGGCGCGGCCGATCGGCACCGGCTCGAGGCTGGCGCCCGGATCGGCGCCGCGGCCCGGCCCGCGCGGATAGCGCACCGAAGCCGGGCCCGGATACAGGAAACAGGTGTTGAGCAGCAGGCGCGCCTCGTGCTCGTCCGAGGGCGTCGCCACCACCATGTTGGGCACGCAGCGCAGATAGGCGATGTCGTAGTTGCCGGCATGGGTCGCGCCGTCGGCGCCCACGATGCCCGCGCGGTCCAGCGCCAGCGTGACGTCGAGGTTTTGCAGCGCCACGTCGTGGATCAACTGGTCGTAGGCGCGCTGAAGGAAAGTGGAATAGATGGCGACCACGGGCTTGCAGCCCTCGCAGGCCAGGCCGGCCGCGAAAGTGAGGGCGTGCTGCTCGGCGATGCCGACGTCGAAATAGCGGCTGGGGAAGCGGCGCTCGAACTCGACCAGGCCGCTGCCCTCGCGCATGGCCGGCGTGATGCCCAGCAGCCGCGGATCGGCCTGCGCCATGTCGCACAGCCAGCGCCCGAACACCTGGGTGAAGGTCGTGCGCGCCGGCGCGGAGGGCTTCTGGATGCCGACGGAGGGATCGAACCGGCCCGGGCCGTGGTACAGCACCGGATCGGCCTCGGCGAGCTTGTAGCCCTGGCCCTTGCGGGTGACGACGTGCAGGAATTGCAGGCCGCCGAGCGAACGCAGGTTTTCGAGGGTGGGCACCAGCACGTCGAGGTCGTGCCCGTCGATCGGCCCCATGTAGTTGAAGCCGAGCTCCTCGAACAGGGTCGCGGGCGACAGCATGCCCTTGGCGTGGCCCTCGAGCCTGCGGGCGAGCTCGAGCACCGGCGGCACGTGCTGCAGCACGGCGCGGCCCATGTTCTTGGCATGCGCGTAGAACTGCCCCGACAGCAGCCGGGCGAAATAATAGTTCAGGGCGCCGACCGGCGGCGAGATCGACATGTCGTTGTCGTTGAGCACGACCAGGAGGTTCACGTCCGGCGTCACGCCGGCGTTGTTCAGGGCCTCGAAGGCCATGCCGGCGCTCATGGCGCCGTCGCCGATCACCGCGATGTGCTGGCGCCGGATGCCGGCGTTGCGCGCGGCCACGGCCATTCCCAGCGCCGCCGAGATCGAGGTCGAGGAATGCGCCGTCCCGAAGGCGTCGTAGGGGGACTCGCTGCGCTTGGGAAAGCCCGAGATGCCGCCCCGCTGGCGCAGCCCCGCCATCTGCTCGCGCCGCCCGGTGATGATCTTGTGCGGATAGGACTGGTGCCCGACGTCCCAGATCAGGCGGTCTTCGGGGGTGTCGAACACGCGGTGCAGGGCCAGGGTGAGCTCGACCGTCCCGAGGTTGGAGGACAGGTGCCCGCCCGTGCGCGACACGGATTCGAGCACGAAGGCGCGCAGCTCGTCCGCCAACACCTTCAATTGGCGCCGATCCAGCCTGCGCACGTCGGCCGGCGAGGCGATCTGCTGCAGCAAGCTCGTGGTCATACCTTCAGACATCGTCGTATCCATGGGGAATCGGCTCGGGATCCATCGGCCCGGCTAGCGCGAGCGGCCGACGATGAAATCGGCCAGGTCGCGCAAGCGGCAAGCGGCGGGCCCGAGGGGTCGCAAGGCCTCGTGGGCCTGGCCGCGCAGGGCCTCGAGCAGGGCGCGGGAGCCCTCGAGGCCCATGACGGACACATAGGTGGGCTTGGCGCTGGCGGCGTCCTTGCCGGCGGTCTTGCCCAGGGTGGCCGTATCGCCGGTCACGTCCAGGATGTCGTCGACGACCTGGAAGGCCAGGCCGATCGCGCCCGCGTAGGCCTGCAGGCCCTCGCGCGCCGTCGATCCGGCCCCGGCCACGATTCCGCCCAGCAGCACGCTCGCCTCGAGCATGGCGCCGGTCTTCATCCGGTGCATCCGCTGCAATTCCTCGACCGGCAGGTCGTGGCCGACGCTCGCGCAATCGATCGCCTGGCCGCCCGCCATCCCGAGGCTGCCCGCCGAGCGGGCCAGCAATTGTACCGCCTGCACGACGAGCGCCGGCGCGATGGGCATCTGGGCCAGCAGGTCGAAGGCCAGGGGCTGCAAGGCGTCGCCCGCCAGCATGGCCAGGGCCTCGTCGAACCGGCGGTGCACGGTGGGGCGCCCCCGCCGCAGGTCGTCGTCGTCCATGCACGGCAGGTCGTCGTGCACGAGGGAATAGGCATGGATGAGCTCGACCGCCGCCGCGGCATAATCCAGGGCCAGCTCTTGCGCCATCGCCGCCGAGCCGGCCTGCAGGCTCGCCTCGCCCGCCGCGTGCACCAGGGCCGCCCGGACCCGCTTGCCGGGCCCCAGGACGGCGTAGCGCATGGCCTCGTGCAGGCGCGAGGGCTCCTCGTCGACGCCGGGCAGCAGCTCGTCGAGCACGGACTCGGTGTGCTCGACGGTTTCCCGCAGCCACTGGTCGAAGGCGATCTGGACGGTGCTCATGCGTCTCCCTGGGAATCGGCCTCGTCCAGCGGGCGCAGCAATTGCCCCTGCAGCACGCTGACCTGGCGCTCGGCCGCCTCGAGGCGCTGCTGGCAGATGCGCGCCAGCGCGACGCCGCGCTCGTAGGCGGCGATGGACTCGTCCAGGCCCATGTCGCCCTCGCCCATGCGCCCGGCGAGGGCCTCGAGCTCGGCCAGGGCTTGCTCGAAATCGGTGGGCAGGTCCTCGAAGGATCGGGGGGCAGCCTCCGGCGTGGTGTGCTTGTCGACCATGTGCTTCGTCAAATGGATTCCATCCCGAATTGTACGGGAACCCCGCTTGCGGATAAAACGGACCCCATCCGGCGCCGGTGGAACGCATGGGGTACAATTTCGGACCGTTTTCGGAAAACCTCCGGTCACTCCGATTTTTTCTTCGCAGCGGCGCGGCCCCGGCGGCCTGGCGCACGTTTTCATCTTTGCGGGGGGAATCATGGCCAATCCACTCGGTCAACCCACGGTCGACGCCGTGACTCAGCTATCCGCCCATCGCTACTTCGACGAGGCGGTCCTCGAACGCGAACGCGCCAGGATATTCGCACGCAGCGCCCTCTACGTCGGCCACCAGAAAATGGTTCCCGAGCCGGGGGACTGGCGCACGCTCGTCCACGAGGGCGGCGGCCGGGTGCTGCTGCGCGACGCGCAAGGCGTGCGCCTGCTGTCCAACGTCTGCCGCCACCGCCAGGCCCTCATGCTGGGCGCCCAGCGCGGCGAGGATCCGGCCTGCGCCAGCGGCACCCTGTGCGCCACCGGCGGCAACATCGTGTGCCCCATCCATCGCTGGACCTACGACCCGCGCGGCCGGCTGCTGGGCGCGCCGCTGTTTCCGGAAAACCCCGGCCTGCACCTCCAGGAATATCCGCTGCGCGACTGCCACGGGCTGCTGTTCGAGGGCCCGCGCGACCCGCTGGCCGACCTCGGGGCGGTCTTCGAGTCGCCGGCCTTCGATTTCTCGGACTACGTCCTGGACCACGTCGAGGTGCATCGCTGCCACTACAACTGGAAGACCTTCATCGAGGTCTACCTCGAGGACTACCACGTCGGGCCCTTCCATCCGGGCCTGGGGCGCTTCGTCACCTGCGACGACCTGGCCTGGGACTTCGGCGAGTTCCACAGCATGCAGCGCGTGGGCATCCACCAGGCGCTGGGCCAGCCCGGCACCGACGTCTACGGCCAGTGGCACGACCGCCTGCTGCAGTACCGCTCGGGCGTCGCGCCGGAATTCGGCGCCATCTGGGTGACGTACTTTCCCACCCACATGATCGAGGTCTATCCCCACGTCCTGGTCCTGTCGACGCTGCACCCGGTGAGCCCCCGCGAGACCGTCAACATCATCGAGTTCTACTACCCCGAGGACATCGTCGCCTTCGAGCGCGAGTTCATCGAGGCGCAGCGCGCGGCCTACATGGAGACCGCCGTCGAGGACGACGAGATCGGCGAGCGCATGGACGCGGGGCGCCTGGCGCTCATGCGCCGCGGCGCCGACGAGGCGGGCCCCTACCAGAGCCCCCTCGAGGACGGCATGGAGCATTTCCACGCCTGGTACCGCCGCATGATGGACGAGTGAATCCCGCTCACGCGCCCCGGGCCACGGGGCGCGCGGGATCGCAGCACCATTCGCTCCATGAGCCGGGATACAGGGCCGAGCCCCGCAGGCCGGCGAGCTCCATGGCAAACAGGTTGTGGCAGGCCGTGATGCCCGAGCCGCACTGGTGGACCACGCCGCGGTCCAGGCGGTCGCCCAGCAGGGCCTCGAACTCGGCGCGCAGGATCGCCGCCGGCTTGAAGCGCCCGTCGGGGCCGAGATTATCCTGGAAGGGGCGGTTCAGCGCGCCCGGGATGTGCCCGCCCACCGGATCGATGGTCTCGGCCTCGCCGCTGAAGCGATCGGCGGCCCGCGCGTCCAGCACGGTGAAGCGCGGCTCGTCGAGATTCGCCAGCACCGAGCGCGCATCCACCAGGGGCATCGAGGGCTTGCCCGAGAGCACCGTGGCCTGGATGGCCTGGGCCTCGCTGAGGGCCGGATCCCGCCAGCCCGCCTGGGACTCTCCCCCCGCGGCCAGCCACGCCGCCCAGCCGCCGTCGAGCACCGCCACGGACTCGTGCCCCAGCCAGCGCAGCATCCACCACAGGCGGACGGCGAACATGCCGTTGCCGCCATCGTAGACCACCACGTCGGAGCGCGCCGTCAGGCCCTGCGAGCGCATCAGGGCGGCGAACTCGCCACGCTCGGGCAGCGGATGCCGGCCGTTGCGGCCCGTGCGCGGCGCACTGAGCTGGTCCTCGGTGTCGAGATGGAGCGCCCCGGGGATGTGCCCGGCCTCGTAGGCCCGCCGGCCCGCCGCGTGGTCGGCCAGGTCGTGGCGGACGTCGAACACCAGGCAGCCGGGCCTGGCCAGCCGCTCGCGCAGCTCGTCGGCTTGGATCAATAGGGCTTTCATGGCTATCGCACCTCCTGGGCGGTCGTGGATGGGGACGATCCGGCACCGCGCAGGATCCGCCCTTCGGTGTATGTGCGCCAGATCGACAGCAGGCCCGACCCGATGATCAGGGCCATGCCGGCCCAGGCGAGGATCGCGGGACGGTCGCCCCAGAACACGACCCCGATCAGGGCGGCAAAGATGATGGTGGTGTACTGCAGCGCCGCCGTCAACAGCGTCGAGCCCAGGCCGAAGGCCCGGGTCATGGCGAGCTGCCCGACCAGGCCGGCGCTGCCCAGGGCGGCCAGCGCGCCCACCGTCGGCGCGTCCGGCATGCGCCAGCCCAGCATCCCCTGCCCCGCCAGCCCGCTCGCGCACACGCCGATGGAAAACAGCAGCACCGTGCGCCACTCGGGCTCGCCCAGCCGGCCGAGCTGGCGGATCTGCATCATGGCCACCGCCGCCAGCGCGCCCGCGCCCAGCCCCATCAGCGCGGCGAACCACTGGTCGCGCTCGATGCTGGGGCGCAGCACGCCCAGGACCCCGAGGAAGCCGGCCAGCACCGCCAGGATGCGCACGGGATCGCGCTGGGATCCGCCCCAGACGAGCATCCAGCCGGCGATGAACAGCGGCGCGGTGTAGTTCAGGCTGATGGCGGTGGGCAGCGGCAGGTGCGACAGCGCGAAAAAACCCAGCCACATGGAGGCGATGCCGCTGACGTTGCGCCAGACGTGCAGGCGCCAGCTATGGGGCCGCAGGGTGCGCCGGGTGGCCCGCGCCCAGACGAGCAGCAGCAGCACGGAGGGGATCCCGCGAAAGAGGACGATCTCGGGCAGGCTCGCGCCCAGGTCCGCAGCCACTTTCACAAACGCGCCCATGATCGCGAACATGGCGCACGCCAACAACATCCACAATGACTGCATGCTCGTCGTACGTCGCGGAGAACACAAACCAGGAAGTCGATACTATACACTTTGGCTATCGCGTCATCGTTTTCCCGCGGGGTTCAATTTCATGAAAAGAATCATCCTGTTCCTGGCCACCAACCTGGCGGTCATGCTGGTGCTCAGCATCACCATGAACATCCTGGGGGTCGGCCGCTACCTCACCGCCAACGGCATCGATCCGACCCAGTTGCTGATCTTTTCCGGCCTGGTCGGCTTCGTGGGCGCGTTCATCTCGCTGCTGACCAGCAAATGGATGGCGAAAATGAGCACCGGCGCCCACGTGATCGACCCGCGCGCGCCGCGCAACGCCCGCGAGGCCTGGCTGGTCGACACGGTGCACCAGCTCGCCGACCGCGCCGGCATCGGCCGCCCCGAGGTCGCCATCTACGAGGGCGAGCCCAACGCCTTCGCCACGGGGGCCTTCCGCAACGACTCGCTGGTGGCGGTCTCGACCGGCCTGCTGTCCTCCATGACCGAGGAGGAGGTCACGGCGGTGCTGGGCCACGAGGTCGCCCATATCGCCAATGGCGACATGGTGACCCTGACCCTGATCCAGGGCGTGGTCAACACCTTCGTGATATTCCTCTCGCGCATCGTCGGCTATTTCGTCGACCGCGCCATCCTCAAGAACGACCGGGACGTGGGGATGGGCTACTACCTCACAGTCATCGTCTGCGAGATATTCTTCGGCGTCCTCGCCTCCATCATCGTGGCCTGGTTCTCGCGCCGGCGCGAGTTCCGCGCCGACGCCGGATCGGCCCGCCTGCTGGGCGCGCGCGAGCCGATGATCCACGCGCTCGCCCGCCTGGGCGGGATGCAGCCGGGCGAGCTGCCCAAGTCGTTCCAGGCCTCGGGCATCTCGGGCAACGCGATCGGCGCCCTCTTTGCCTCGCATCCTCCCATCGAGGCCCGCATCGAGGCGCTGCGCCAACTGGGCCGGCAATAGGCGGCGCGAGCCGCCGGAGCGAGGCGGGGATGACCGGCCGACCCTCCCGGACGGGCGCCCCCGCCTCCCGCGCACGATGAAGGAAATCCAGGTCATCCTCAACTTCGGCGGCTATGTCGCACTGCTCCTGTGGGGCGTGCACATGGTGCAGACCGGCGTCCAGCGCGCCTACGGCAAGGCGCTGGGAATATGGCTCGCCCGCGCCCTGGGCGACGCCCCGCGCGCCTTTCTCTCGGGGCTGGCGATCACCGCCGCCATCCAGAGCAGCACGGCCACGGGCCTGATGATCGCCGGCCTGGCATCCAGCGGCTTCGTGGCCCTGGCGCCGGGGCTGGCCGCCATGCTGGGCGCCAACGTCGGCACCACGCTGATCGTGCAGGTGCTGTCCTTCAACCCGACCTTCCTCGCTCCCGGCCTCATCCTCGTGGGCGTCTGGATGTTCCGCCACTACATGCCGGGGCGCGCCCGCGACCTGGGCCGGGCGCTGGTGGGGCTGGGCCTGCTGCTGCTCGCCCTCGACCGGCTCGTCTCGATGTTCGAGCCCCTCCAGAACGCCCCGCTGCTCGCCCTGGCCCTGGAGGCCCTCGAGCAGACCCCGGTGCTGGCCCTGGTCGCCAGCGCCGCCCTGGCCTGGGCCTCGCACTCCAGCGTGGCCGTCGTGATCCTCATCATGTCGCTGGCGCACCACGGGCTGGCGCAGCCCGCGCTCGCCTACGCGCTGGTCCTGGGCGCCAACCTGGGCACCGCCATCAACCCCGTGCTCGAGGGCGTCAGCGACAACAATCCCGCCTCGCGCCGCCTGCCCCTGGGCAATCTCGGCACCCGCGTGGCCGGCTGCCTGCTGGGCCTCGCGGCGCTGCCCTGGGCCCCCCGGCTCATGGGCCTGCTCGGCAGCGACGCGGCCCACGCGGTGGCCAATTTCCACGTGCTGTTCAACGTGCTGGCCGCCGCGTGCTTCCTGCCGCTGCTGCACCCCTACGCGCGGCTGCTGACGCGCCTGCTGCCGCAGCGCAGCGATCCCAACGATCCGGCGCGCCCGATCTACCTCGAGGCCTCGGCCCGCGAGGTGCCGGCGGTGGCGCTGGGCCAGGCCGCGCGCGAGGCCCTGCGGCTGACCGACCTGCTGCAGGAATCCCTGAAATCCACGCGCGAGGCCCTGCTGAACGAGAACGTCCAGGCCGGCAGCCACGCCCGCTACCTGAACGGCGCCATCGACCAGGTCGACCAGTCGATCACCGGCTACCTGGCCAAGCTCGACCAGGAAACCCTCAGCCAGGACGACCAGCAGTACCTCAAGGCGATCCTGACCTTTGCCATGAACATCTCCCACGCCGCCAGCCTGTCGGGGATGGGCCTGCTCGGCCACGCCGCGCAGTTGCGCAGGAAGCACTGGGTCCTCGATGCCGCGCAGCGCCAGGAGCTGGACGCCGTCCTCGAGCGCCTGCGGCGCAACCTGCAGCAGGCCGCCGCGCTGTTCGTCTCGGGCGACCGCGAGACCGCGCGGCGCCTGGCCTATGAAAAGGATTATTTCCGCGCGCTCGAGGCCGAGGCGGCCCAGCGCCACATCGAGCGCATCCAGGCGGGGCGCCTCGAGGCCGCCGAGGTCGGCGCCTTTTACCTCGACATCCTGCGCGACGCCGGCAGCGTGAACGCCTACCTGGTCAACGCCTCGGCCTATCCCGTCCTCGAGCGCCACGGCGAGCTGCGCCCCAACCGCCTGCGCGACCCCGCGCCCTGAGCCCGGGGATGGGCGCCGCGCTCAGTGCGCCTCGGCTCAGTGCGCCTCGCCCCAGTTCGCCCCCACCCCGACCTCGGCCACCAGGGGCACGGACAACTCGGCCACCCCGGCCATCAGGGCGGGGACCTGGGCGCGCAGCCGCTCGACCTCGTCCTCGGCCGCGTCGAACACCAGCTCGTCGTGCACCTGCATCACCATCAGGCTGCGCAGGCCCTCGTCATTCAGCCAGCGCTGCACCGCCACCATGGCCATCTTGATCAGGTCGGCGGCCGTGCCCTGTATCGGCGCGTTGATGGCGGCGCGCTCGGCCGCGGCCGCGCGCGGCCCCTTGGCGCCGGAGGACAGCTCGGGAAAGTGCAGCCGGCGCCCGAACACGGTCTCTACGTAGCCCCGCTCGCGGGCGAGCTTGCGGATGTCGTCCATGTAGCGCGCCACGCCCGGGTAGCGCATGAAGTAGCGGTCGATGTAGGCCTTGGCCGCGGCGCGCGTGATGCCGAGGTTGGAGGCCAGGCCGAATTCGCCCATGCCGTAGATCAGGCCGAAATTGATGGTCTTGGCGGCCCGGCGCTGGTCGGGGCCGACCTCGGCCAGGGGCAGGCCGAACACCTCCGCCGCCGTCGCGCGGTGGATGTCCAGCCCCTCGGCGAAGGCCCGCTGGAGGTTTTCGTCGCCCGAGACGTGCGCCATGACGCGCAGCTCGATCTGCGAGTAGTCGGCCGATACGATGCGCCCCAGGCTGGACACGAAGGCGGCGCGCACGCGGCGCCCCTCGGCCGTGCGCACGGGGATGTTCTGCAGGTTGGGATCCGAGGAGGCGAGGCGCCCGGTGACGACCGCCGCCTGGGCGTAGCGGGTGTGCACCCGCCCGCTGCGGGGATCGACCATGCGCGGCAGCTTGTCGGTGTAGGTGGACTTGAGCTTGGCCAGGCTGCGGTATTCGAGCAGCAGGCGGGGCAGCGGGTAGTCCGCCGCCAGGCGGCCCAGCACGTCCTCGTCGGTCGAGGGCGCGCCGCTGGCGGTCTTGCGCAGCACCGGCAGGTGCATGCGCTGGAACAGGATCTCGCCGAGCTGCTTGGGCGAGTTCAGGTTGAAGGGCTGGCCGGCCAGGGCGTGGGCCTCGCCCTCGAGCACGATCATCTGCTGGCCGAGCTCGCGGCTCTGCGCGGCCAGGGTGCCGGCGTCGATGGCCACGCCGTTGCGCTCGATCGTGGTCAGGACCTCGGAGGTCTCGATCTCGAGCCGGTAGATGCGCTCGAGCCTCTCGTCGGCCTGGATCCTGGGATGGAGGACCTGGTGCAGGCGGATGGTGAAGTCCGCGTCCTCGGCCGCGTAGTGCGCCGCGCGCTCGAGGTCGACCTCGTCGAAGCCGATCTGCCGGGCGCCCTTGCCGCACAGGTCCTCGTAGGTCGTGCCGGTCAGTCCCAGCCAGCGCTGGCCGAGTTCCTGCATGTTGACCCGCCGATGGGATTCGAGCACGTAGGCCTGCAGCATGGTGTCGTGCCGGATGCCGCGCAGGGCCACCCCCTCGTTGGCCAGGACGTGCGCGTCGTATTTCGCGTGATGCAGCAGCTTGGGCGCCTCGGGATCCTCGAGCCAGGGCCGCAGCCGCTCGAGGACCAGCTCGCGGGCGAGCTGCACGGGCGCATCCGGCCCGCGATGGCCGATGGGGATGTAGCAGGCGCGGCCAGCCTCGACGGACAGGGAAAGGCCGACCAGGCGCGCGGCCATCGGGTCCAGGCTGGTGGTCTCGGTGTCGAGCGCGGTGAGCGCCGCCCCGCGGATGCGCTCGAT
>Ga0180216_1000626_pt1 | contig 35540 bp, 24 predicted proteins | sample eDN3rd37CBELigMG_FD_128879 | JGI IMG/M metagenome (GOLD analysis project Ga0180216, IMG submission 128879) | Enriched Miracle-Growth compost microbial communities from Emeryville, California, USA - eDNA 3rd pass 37_C BE-Lig MG (version 2)... ... | reverse complement strand
TTCGGGCCGCTTCACCGAGGCGCAATGGGTGAACTTCAAGGTCTTCGGCCTCATGGCCCTGCTGCTGGTCTTCGCCGTGGGCCAGTCCATCTGGCTCGGCCGCCACATGCGTCCCGAGGCTCCCGGGCGCGACGACGCATGAGCCCCGACGCCCTGCGGGCCCTCCTGGCCGAGCGCCTCGCCGCCCTCGAGCCGGCCGCGCTCGACATCCAGGACGAATCCCACCTGCACGCGGGCCACGCCGGCGCCCGGGACGGCGGGCGGCACTTTCGCGTGCGGATCGTGTCGAACCGCTTCGAGGGCCTCGGGACGCTGGCTCGCCATCGCCTTGTGTATGATTGCGTGCGCGACCTGATGCCCCACCCCATCCATGCGCTGGCCATCACGGCCGGCACCATTCAAACCGAAGGACATTCATGAAACGAATCGCCGCTCTGGCCATTGCCTGCACCCTGACCCTGCCGGTCCACGCCAAGGACATCGCCAAGGTCAACGGCCAGGCCATCACGCAGGAAAACTTCGACCAGTTCGTCAGCCTGCTGATCGCGCAAGGCGCCCAGGACACCCCGCAACTGCGCGCCCAGGTGAAAAAGGAAATGATCAACCGCCTGGTGGCCGTCCAGGCCGCCAAGAAGGCCGGCCTCGAAAAGGACCCGACGGTGCGCCAGGAGACCGAGCTCGCCACCCAGGGGATCCTGGTGCGCGCCCTGATGTCCAAGCACCTCAAGGACAACCCCGTCACCGACGAGACCCTGCGCAAGGAATACGACGCCATCAAGGCCGAGCAGGGCCAGCGGCAGGAATACAAGCTGCGGCACATCCTGGTCAAGGACGAGGCGCAGGCCGTGGCGCTGACCAAGGCCATCAAGTCGGGCAAGACCAGCTTCGAGGCGGCCGCCAAGAAGGATTCCATCGACACCGGCAGCGGCAAGAACGGCGGCGAGCTGGGCTGGGGCCCCGCCAGCAACTATGTCCCCGAGTTCGCCCAGGCGGTCGAGTCCATGAAGAAAGGCCAGCTCAGCGAAAAACCCGTCCAGACGCAGTTCGGCTGGCACGTCATCCAGGTCGAGGACGTGCGCCCGGTCACCTTCCCGCCCTTCGACGAGGTCAAGCCGCAACTCGAGGAAATGCTGCGCCAGCAGGCCCTGGCCCAGTACCAGGCCGAGCTGGTCAAGAACGCCAAGATCGAGGAATCGGCCGACTGATCCCCGGCCCGGCCGCCTCCGCGCGGGCCGCGCCGCGGCGCCACCGGAATCGGGCGCCGCCCCATTCCCGGGGCCCGCGGCCCTCACCCCGCCAGCAGCGCCTTGAGGCCGTCCTCGTCGAGGACGGGCACGCCCAGCTCGGCGGCCTTGGCGAGCTTGCTGCCGGCCTCCTCGCCCGCCACGACCCAGGCCGTCTTGCGCGAGACCGAGCCGCTGACCTTGCCGCCCGCGGCGAGGATCATGCGGGTCGCCTCGTCGCGCGACAGGCTGGGCAGCGTGCCGGTCAGCACCAGGGTCTTGCCCGCCAGGGGCTTTTCCCCCGCCGGCGCCGCCTCGGTTACCGGCTCCACGCCCGCCTCCCGCAAGGCGGCGATCACCTCGCGATTGTGCGCCTCTGAAAAGAAGCGCTGGATGGAGGCCGCGACCACGGGCCCGACGTCGGGCACCGCCAGCAGATCGTCCTCCGTGGCCGCCATCACGGCGTCGATCGAGCCGAAATGCCGGGCGACGTCGCGCGCCGTGGTCTCGCCCACGTGGCGGATGCCCAGGGCGTAGAGCAGGCGCGAGAGCGGCGGATGGCGGCTCTTGTCGATCGCCTCGACGAGGTTGGCCGCCGATTTGCGGCCCATGCGGGGATAGGTGGACAGCTCGAGCTCTCCCAGGGAATACAGGTCGGCCAGCGTGCGCACCCGGCCGCTGTCGACGAGCTGCTCGATCAGCTTGTCGCCCAGGCCGTCGATGTCCAGCGCCTTGCGGCTGGCCGCGTGCCACAGGGTCTGCTTGCGCTGGGCCGGACAGAACAGGCCGGCCGTGCAGCGCGTGATCGCCTCGCCCTCGGGACGCTCGACGGCCGAGCCGCAGACCGGACAGACCGGGCACATCGCCCGCATGTCGAAGGGGATTTCCTTGCCGGTGCGCAGCTCGGCCACGGGCCCGACGATCTCGGGGATCACGTCGCCCGCGCGCCGCACCACCACCGTATCGCCGATGCGCACGTCCTTGCGCCGGATCTCGTCCTCGTTGTGCAGGGTGGCGTTGGTGACGGTCACCCCGCCCACGAAGACCGGGCGCAGGCGGCCGACGGGCGTCAGGGCGCCGGTGCGGCCCACCTGCACGTCGATGCCCTCGAGCAGCGTGGTCTCCTCCTGCGCCGGGAACTTGTGGGCGATGGCGAACCGCGGCGCGCGCGCGACGAAGCCGAGGACCTCCTGGGCCTCGAGGTCGTCGACCTTGTACACCACGCCGTCGATCTCGTAGGGCAGCCCGGCGCGCGCCGCGCCGATCTCGGCGTAGAAGGCGAGCAGCCCCTCCGCCCCCAGGCACGGCCGGCGCCCCGGGCTGACCGGCAGGCCGAGCCCGCCCAGCCAGTCGAGCATCTCGCCGTGGCGGCCGCGGGGCAGGACCTCGCGGCCGGCCTCGTCCAGGATCTGCCCCCAGCCGTAGGCGAAGAACCGCAAGGGGCGCGTCGCGGTGACCCGTGGATCGAGCTGGCGCAGGCTGCCCGCCGCGGCGTTGCGGGGATTGACGAAGGTCTTTTCGCCGTGGTCGGCCTGGGCCAGGTTCATGCGGTCGAAATCGGCGCGGGTCATCAGCACCTCGCCGCGCACCTCGAGCACGGCGGGCACGTCCGCCCCGCGCAGGCGCAGCGGCACCGAGCGCAGGGTGCGGATGTTGGCCGTGATGTCCTCGCCCACCTGGCCGTCGCCGCGCGTCGCCGCCAGGGCGAGCCGCCCGCCCTCGTAGCGCAGGCTCACCGCCACGCCGTCGAACTTGTATTCCGCCACGTACTCCACGACGCCCCGCGGCAGCAGGCCCGCGTCGCGCAGGATGCCGGCGACGCGCTCGTCGAAGGCCTGGATGTCGCTCGCCTCGAAGGCATTGCCCAGCGACAGCATGCGCACGGTATGGCGCACGCTGCCGAAGGCGCCCAGGGGCGCGGCGCCCACGCGCTGGCTCGGGGAATCCGGCGTCACCCAGTCGGGATGGCCGGCCTCGATCTCGAGGAGCTCGGCCATCAGGCGGTCGTACTCGGCGTCCGAGACCGTGGGCGAGTCCTCGACGTAATAGCGGCGGTTGTGCTCGGCGATGCGCTCGCGCAGCTCGGACAGCTTGCGCCTGGCCTCCTCGTCGGCGGGACTCACGAAAACACCCGCGCCGCCCGTTCCGTCCCGGCGAGGAATCCCGCCTTGTCGAGCTGGTCGTACAGGCCGCTGACCTGGCGGTCGATGGCCGGCGCGGCGCTGTCTGAAAGCGTGCGGCCCTGGTCGTCGAGCAGGCTCGCCCCCAGCCGCGCGGCCAGGTCGCGCCCGACCGCCATCATCCGGCTGAACGCCTGGTCGTCGGGCACGCTGTTGGGCACGTCCAGGACCAGGTCCACGCGGTGGTGCACGTGCTCGGGCGTCTCGGGCACGCCTTCCTCGAACTGCATGACGAAGCGCGGCAGGCCGTTCTCGGCCATCCAGGCCCAGCGCTCGCCGTGCGGCAGGAATCCGACGGCGGTGGCCGCCTCGATGATGGCGCGGCGGGTGCTGGCCTGCGCCAGTTGCAGGATCAGGCCCACCTGGGCGTCCATCTCGGCGCAGCGCGCATCCAGCGCCTGCGCCCGCTCGAGGACCGCATCCTGCTCGGGCGCCTCGATGACGCCGTCGAAGCGCTCGGCCAGGTTTTGCGCCAGGGTCCACAGGTGCGACCACTCGATGGCCGTCAGCGGGCCGCTGCGGTTGGCCAGCACCACGGCGAGCTGCATGGAGACGTAGTTTTCGCCCTCGCGCAGGCGCGCGCGGTGCCCGCCCCCGTCGGTCTCGGCAAAGATGCGCACGGGCTTGCGCCCCACCCGGGACACCGATTGCAGCGCACCGCCCAGGGTCTCGCCGAGCACCGGGCGCCCGAAGGCGATGTCGATCACCGCCTCGCAGGCCTCGTCGGCCTCGGCCACGTCGTCGCCGCCGGCCGGCGGCGCGGGCTCGCTCGACCAGATGCCGGGCTCGCGCCGCGCGGGCGCGTCCTGCATCAGGGGATCGCGCTCGGTCTCGGGAAAGCGCGATTGCATGCTGCGCCGCACGCGCCAATCCTGCCACCAGTTGTACAGGACCACGGCGGCGATCAGCGCCACGCCTATCGAAATCAGCAGAATCTGCAAGTCACTCATAAAGACCTCGTCTCGTGGCACCCCGTGGGCTCAAGCGGGCTCCTCGGCCCATTGCAGCGCGGAATCCATATCCACCGCAACGATACGCGAAACCCCTTGCTCCTGCATGGTGACCCCCACGAGCTGGCGCGCCATCTGCATGGCGATCTTGTTGTGGGAGATGAACAGGAATTGCGTCTGGTCGCTCATGCTGCGCACCAGATTGGCGTAGCGCTCGGTATTGGCGTCGTCCAGGGGAGCGTCCACCTCGTCGAGCAGGCAGAACGGCGCGGGATTGAGCTTGAACAGGGCGAACACGAGCGCCGTGGCCGTCAGGGCCTTCTCGCCGCCCGAGAGCAGGTGGATGCTGCTGTTGCGCTTGCCCGGGGGTTGCGCCATGACCTGCACCCCCGCATCCAGGATTTCCTCGCCCGTCATGGTCAGGCGCGCCTCGCCGCCGCCGAACAGGCGGGGGAACAGCTCGCCGAAATGGCCGTTGACCGTATCGAAGGTCTGGCGCAGCAGCTCGCGCGTCTCGCGGTCGATCTTGCGTATCGCATTCTCGAGGGTGTCGATGGCCGCCAGCAGGTCGGCCTGCTGCGCGTCCAGGAAGCCCTTGCGCTCGCGCGCGGCGGCCAGCTCGTCGAGCGCCGCCAGGTTGACCGGGCCCAGGGCCTCGACCTGGCGCGAGATGCGCTGCACCTCCGACTGCAGCCAGCCGGCGCGCGTCCACTCGGAAGGCTGCCCGTCGATGTGGCGGCGCAGGGCCGCGCGGTCGACCCCGCGGGCGTCGAGCTGCTCGGCGTACTGCTCGACCGACAGGCGCGCGGCCTGCTCCTGCAACTGCAATTCGGTGATGCGGGCGCGCAGCGGCTCGAGCGAACGCTCGAGCGTCAGGCGGCCCTCGTCGGCCTCGCGCAGGCCGCCGGCGACCTCGTCCTGGCGCAGGCGCGCGAGCCGCAGGGCCTCCTCGCATTCGGCGCGCGCCTCGAGCGCGTCCTGCAGGCCCGCCTGGGCGGCGGATTCGTCCAGCTCGAACAGCTCGCCCTGCAGCGACTCGAGCTCGGCGCCCGAGCGCCGGGCCTGCTCGGCGGCGAGCTGCAAGGTGCGGTTCAATTCGTCGAGGCGATGCCCGAGGCTGCGCGCCGCGTACTCGGCCTCCTGGGCGGCGCGCTCGCGCTCGCGGACCTCCTGGCGCGCCTGCTCGGCGCGGCGGGCCAGGTCCTCGGCCTCGAGCTCGACCTCGGCGTGGAGCTCCTGCTGCTGCGCCAGGGTCTCGTCGAGGGACTGGAAGCGCTCCTCGGCCTCGTCGCGGCGCCGGGCCGCGGCGGCCTGCTGGCCGGCGATCTCGTCCAGGTCGCGGGCGATGCGCCGCGCATGCTCGTCGGATTGCGCCGCCTGCTGCACCAGGCGGCTGTGCTGGATCTCGGCCTCGTGCAGGGCGCGCACCAGCTCGCCGATACGCTGGCGGGCGGGGCCCAGGTCTCGCGCCACCTGGCGGCAGGCCGCGTCGGCGCGCGCGTGGGCGTCCAGGGCCTCGTCGGCGATGAGCTGCGCCGCCCTCACCTCGCGCAGCAGATTGTCGATCTGCTGCTGGCGGGCGAGCATGCCGGACTGCTCGGAATCCGCCGCGTAGAACCGCACGCTGTGCGCATCGACCCGATGGCCGGCGCGCACCACCCAGCAGCCGCCCCAGGGCAGCTCGCCGCGCCGGGCGAGGGCCTGCTCCAGCTCGTCGCTGACATAGGCGTGGCGCAGCCAGACGCTGAGCAGGGCGTGCACCTCGGGATCCTGGGTGCGCACCAGCGACAGCAGCGGACGCGCGCCCGGCGGCGGCTCGGGCGCCACGGCGGTGGCGGGGGCCTGGTAGAAGGCCAGGCGCGCGGGCGGCGCATCCGCGGCGAAGGCGCGCGCGATGTCCAGGTGGCGCAGGCCGAGGGCGTTCATGCGCTCGTGCAGCACCGCCTCGAGGGCGGACTCCCAGCCCGCCTCGACCTGGAGCTTTTGCCAGAGGCGGCCCATGCCCGCCAGCTCCTGGCGCCGCAGCCAGGGCTCGAGGGCGTCCTCGGACTGTATCTTTTCCTGCAGGGCGATCAGGGCCTGGCGCCGCGCATCGAGCTTTTCCAGATCCAGGCGGGCGTCCTGGCTGGCCTGCAAGGCCCCGGCGCGCGCATCCTCGAGGCCCGGCAGCCGTTCCTCGAGGGCGGCGAGGACCTCCTGCGCCTCCTCGAGCTTGGCCTGCGCCACGGCGCATTCGCCCCCGAGACGCTCGATCTCGGCGGGATCGGGCGCGCCCAGGGCCGCGCGTTCCGCCTCGAGCCGCAGGCGCCGGTCCTCCAGGGCGCGCCACTGGCCGTCGGCGTCGCGCTGCGCCTGGGCCGCCAGCGCGAGGTCCTGCTCGATGCGCGACAGGGTCCCGCGCAAGGCGTCGCGCCGCTCGGCCGTCTCGCGCAATTGCGCATCGAGCCGCGGCAGGCTCGCCTGGCTCTCCTCGGCCTGGGCGGCCAGGGTCTCGGCGCGCGCCGCGGCCTCCTCGATCTGCGCCCGGACCTCCTCGATGGCACCCTGGCAATGGCCCTGCTGGTCGCCCCACTCCTGCATCTGGGCCTGGAGCTGCGTCCGCCGGGCCTGCAGGCGGTTGCGGGCCTCGACGACGTGGCGGATCTCGGCCTCGAGGCGGCTCACCAGGGCGCCGGCCTCGAACACCCGCCCCTGGGCCTGGTGAACCGCGTCGTTGGCCTCGAAATGGCCGGCGCGGCGCGCCTCGAGATCGGCCTCGAGGGCGCGCAGGCGCGCCACGGCCTCCTCGAAGCGCGCCTGGGCCTGCTCGATCTGGACCGCGAGGTCCTGCCGCGAGGCGAGCGCCGATTCCTCGCGCAGCAGCCACAGCGCCTGCTGCTTGAGCTCGCCTTCCTCCTGCAGGCCGCGGTAGGTCCCGGCCACCTCGGCCTGGGACTCGAGCTTTTCGAGCTGGCCCGAGAGCTCGCGCAGGATGTCCTCCAGGCGGGTGAGGTTCTCGCGCGTGTCCGAGAGGCGATTCTCGGTCTCGCGCCGGCGCTCTTTGTAGCGCGAGACGCCGGCGGCCTCCTCGAGGTAGACCCGCAGCTCCTCGGGCTTGGCCTCGATCAGGCGGTTGATCATCCCCTGGCCGATGATGGCGTAGCCGCGCGAGCCCAGGCCGGTGCCGAGGAAAATGTCGTGGATGTCGCGCCGCCGCACCTGCTGGTTGTTGACGAAGTAGCTGCTCGCCCCGTCGCGGGTCAGGACGCGGCGCACCGCGATCTCGGAGAAGCTCGACCACTGCCCGGCGGCCCGGCCCTCGCTGTTGTCGAAGACCAGCTCGACCGATGCGCGCGCGGCGGGCTTGCGCTGTCCGGATCCGTTGAAGATCACGTCCTGCATGGAGGCGCCGCGCAGCTCGGAGGCCCGGGTCTCGCCCAGCACCCAGCGCACCGCGTCGATGATGTTGGATTTGCCGCAGCCGTTGGGCCCCACCACGCCGACCAGCTCGCTGGGCGTGGGGATCACCGTCGGATCAACGAAGGACTTGAAGCCGGCGAGTTTGATCTGGGTCAGGCGCACGTTGCGGAATCGTCCGGGAGCGGACCGGGGTCTGGAAAGTCATGCATTCCGTGATGATAGCGTACCGCGGGCCCCTCCCCGAACCCCGGCGGCCCGAAAAAACGATCATTCTTTTCCGATCCCCCGGCCGTCAGCGGCTATACTGCCTGACGTTCCAGAAACACATTTTGTGACCGATCCGCAACCCACACCCCCACCCACCATCGGGATTCCGTTTTGAATAGAGGCTTCTATCTGGTGATGGCCGCGCAGGCATTGTCCTCCGTAGCGGACAATGCGCTGCTGATCGCGGCCATCGCCCTGATAGCCCAGCTCAGCGGCCCGGAATGGATGGCGCCCATGATGAAATGGTGGTTCGCGCTGGCCTACGTGGTGCTCGCCGCCTTCGTCGGCGCCTTCGCCGATTCCTTTCCCAAGGGCCGGGTGATGTTCTCGACCAACGCGCTCAAGACCCTGGGCTGCGCGCTGATGTTCGGCTACAACTACCTGCTGAGTTCTCCCGAGCACCAGCTCTTTCTGGTCTTCGTGTCCTACACCATCGTGGGCATCGGCGCGGCGGCCTATTCCCCGGCGAAATACGGCATCGTCACCGAGATGCTGCCGCCCGAGCTGCTGGTCAAGGGCAATAGCTGGATCGAGGGCCTGACCGTGCTGTCGGTGATCGTGGGCACCGTGCTGGGCGGGGTGCTGATCAGCCCGCTGGCCTCGGCGCACATCATGGCCCATCCCTGGGTGCATAACATCGCGGGCAACGCGGCGCAGGGCGCCATCCTGGTGATCGGCCTGGTCTACATCGCCGCGGCCATCTGCAACCTGCTGATCCCCGACACCCACGCCTTCTACCCCAAGCAGCAGACCCATCCCATCCGCCTGATCCGCAGCTTCGGCGCCTACGTGCGCATCCTCTGGGGCGACAAGCTCGGCCAGATCTCGCTGGCGGTCACCACGCTGTTCTGGGGCGCGGGGGCGACCCTGCAATTCATCGTCATCGAATGGGGCGCGCAGCACCTGGGCTACCGCCTGGACCAGGCGTCCATCCTGATGGGCGTGGCGGCGCTGGGCACCGTGGCGGGCTCGATATGCGCCGGGCGCGTGCCGCTACGCAAGGCCCTGTCGGTGCTGCCCGTGGGGGTGGTGATGGGCCTGGTGGTGCTGCTGATGCCGGCCGTGCAGGCGACCTGGGCGGTCTACGGCCTGCTGCTGCTGATCGGCGCGCTGTCGGGATTCTTCGTCGTCCCCATGAACGCCCTGCTGCAGCACCGGGGCCACGTGCTGCTGTCGGCCGGGCATTCGATCGCGGTCCAGAACTTCAACGAGCAGCTCAACATCCTGCTGATGCTCGCCCTCTACAGCCTGATGCTCTGGCTGGGGCTGCCCATCAACGTGGTGATCATGATCTTCGGCCTGCTGGTGTCGGGCCTCATGCTGGTCTTCATCCGCTGGAACGCGCTCAACCACCGGGCCGATCCCGGCCTGGCCAAGCTCATCGGCCAGCCCGGCCACGGCACCGCCCTGCGCTGAGCCGCGGGGGCCGGGCGCCGCGGCCTGGATTGCGGGCGGCGCGCCGGGCCCGCCAGACCCCCGATCATGGATGGCGCGTCAGGCCGGCGGCGCCGGATCGCGCGCGGCGCGCGCCAGGGCCAGCAGGTCGGCCCAGGCCTGCGCCTTGTGCGCGGGCCGCAGCAGCAGGGACGCGGGGTGATGCGTCACCCACACCGGGATGGTGGAACCATCGGACAGCCCGTAGGCGTGCTCGCGCCCGCGCAGGTCCTCCAGGGCGGCGCGCGTCCCGAGCAGCGCATTGGCGGCGAGCCGCCCCAGCACGAGGATGTGCCGGGGCCGCAGGATTTCGATCTGGCGGCGCAGGTGGGGCAGGCAGGCCGCGACCTCGGCCGCCTGGGCCGCCCGACCGCCCGGCGGGCGGCACTTCAGCACATTGGTCAGGTAGGCCGATTCCGCGCGCGGCAGGCGCGCGCCCGCCAGCATCGCGCGCAGCAGGTCCCCCGCCTGGCCCTCGAAAGGCCGGCCCGCCGCATCGTCGGCGATCCCCGGCATCTCGCCCACGATCAGATATTCCGGCGAACGCGCCTGCCCATCGCCCGGCACCGCCCGCGTGCGCCCGGCATGCAGCCCGCAGGCCGTGCAGGCCAGGATCGCCTGGTCCAGGGCTTGCAGGCCGGACGGCGCGCCGTCCGCGCCGGCGGTGGCCGGGGGCAGGTTTTCCTCCGTTTGCCCGGGAAAGCGTTCCTCCACTTGCCCAGGCGGGCTTTCCTCGGCCGGCCGGGCCGTTCCCGGCCCAGTGGCGGCCCCTGCCTGCTCGGGCGGAACGGCCGGCACCGCGGCGGCCGGGGCCGCGGGCACGCGCGATTGCGGGCGGGCCGTTCCCGGCACCACGGCGGGGCGCGGCTCAGCGGCGGGGCGCGGCGCCTCGGCGGCGGGCGGGCGCGGCGCGGGCGCCGCGGCGCCCAGCAGGCCGAGCCAATGGGGGTCGACGCCGATCTCGGCCAGCCAGGCGGCCTGCAGCGGCCCGATCCGGTAACTCATGATGCCCCCCTCGGCGCTGCGCCCGGTGCGTTCATGTCGCCTCCAGTTCGAGGGTCATGATCCAGCCGTCCTCGCGGGCGCCGTGGGCGGCGGGATAGTAGTCCTTGCGCGTCCCGACGTGGCGGAAGCCGAACTTGCGATAGAAGGCGATCGCCTGCCGGTTGCTGGGCCGGACCTCGAGGGTCAGGGCGCCCAGGCGAGCCGCCCGGCAATGGTCCAGGCAGGCCCGCAACAGCCGCGAGCCCGCGCCCTGGCGCTGGTCGCCCGGGCGCACGCCGATCACCAGCAGGTGCGCCATGTCCGGCGTGTCCATCAGCAGGGCGAAGCCCCGCATCCCGCCCATCCGCCGCAGCACCCAGCCATGGTAGCCGGCGGCCAGCCCGTCGGCGAAATTGCCCCGCGTCCAGGGAAAGGACTGCACCCGCCGCTCGATCGCGGCGACCTCGTCCAGGTCCCCCTCGGCCATGCGGTGCAGGGTCCAGGCGCCGCCGTCGGCCTGGGGATTGCCGCCGAGGCCCGCGGCGCGCTCGCGCGTGGTGTAGGCCACCTTGTCGCGGACGTAGGCGGGCGCCGCGGCCTCCGGCGGCACCGTCCGCCCGGCGTCCCAGTCCTGGGCGGCCAGGCGCGCGATGGTCGCGGCCTGGGCCCGGGCGCATGCGGTCTCGGCCGGCCCGCCGGCCTCGAAACCCAGGCCGCGCAGCGTCGCCTCCAGGCCCTCGAAGGCCGCCAGCGCGTCGCCGTGGACGCGGCGGGCGCCCCCGCCCCACCCCGGGGACTCGCGCTCGAGCCAGGCCCCTACGTCGGCCAGCCCCAGCAGGGCGGGCGCCTGCAAGGTCTGCCATCCGCGGCCGGCGTCGTGGCGGTAGGCGGCCGCGTACACCTCCTGCATGCGCGCATCCTGCAGGACGACGTGCACCCCGGCGATCCCGTCCCCGCCCTGCAAGGCGATGGCCCGCATCGAATCCACCGGGAGCACCGGCAGCCCCAGGGCGACGGCCAGGCCCTGGGCCACGCCGCAGGCGATCCGCAGGCCGGTGAAACCGCCCGGCCCCTGGCCGAAGGCGACGGCCGACAAGTCCCCGCGTCGCAGCCCGGCCTCGGCCAGCAGGCCCCCGGCCAGGGGCAGGATGCGCCCGGCGTGCTCGCCGCGGCCCTCGTGCTGGCCGCTGCGCAGCCGCTGCCGCCCGCCGACGCGCGAAAGCAGGGCCACGCCGCACAAATCACTTGATGTTTCAAACGCCAGGATGTGAAAATCGCTCATGTCGTCCCAGTTTTCCGTTGCTTCATTTTAAATGAGAGGATCCGCTGGTGGCGCCGGCCTGTCGCGGCGAACGGCGCGATCCGCTTTTCGCCAACCCGCCGCCAAGTCCAACCAAACGCGTAATATGTAATTTGTTGTGATAAGCGCTGGTGCGGCATTCCGGAGCCTGTTACATTTTCGCCATGAACACGCAAAATCAGACCCTTACCCGCAAGATCCTCATCGTCGACGACGATCCCAGACTGCGCGACCTGCTGCGGCGCTACCTGACCGAGCAGGGCTTCAACGTCTACGTGGCCGAGGACGCCAAGGAAATGGCCAAGCTCTGGCAGCGCGAGCACTTCGACCTGCTGGTGCTGGACCTCATGCTGCCCGGCGAGGACGGCCTGTCCATCTGCCGGCGCCTGCGAGGCAACCACGACAACACCCCGATCATCATGCTCACGGCCAAGGCCGAGGAGATCGACCGCATCGTGGGCCTCGAGATGGGCGCCGACGACTACCTGACCAAGCCGTTCAATCCGCGCGAGCTCCTCGCCCGCGTGAACGCCATCCTGCGCCGCCGCGGCACCGAGGAACACCCGGGCGCGCCCAGCCAGGAAAACGAGTCGGTCGAGTTCGGTCCCTACGTCCTCAACCTATCCACCCGCACCCTGACGCGCAACCACGAGGTCGTGCCCATCACCACGGGCGAGTTCTCGGTCCTCAAGGTCTTCGCCCGCCATCCCAAGGTTCCGCTGTCGCGCGACAAGCTCATGGAACTGGCGCGCGGGCGCGAATACGAGGCCTTCGACCGCAGTCTCGACGTCCAGATCTCGCGGCTGCGCAAGCTCATCGAACCCAACCCGTCCAAGCCCGTCTTCATCCAGACCGTCTGGGGCCTGGGCTACGTCTTCGTTCCGGACGGCGGCCAATAGGGCCCGGTGCCCGCCCGGCCGGCCCGGCGGCATGCCGGACGGCGGCCGCCGGGCGCGGCGCGCGGCGCCAGGCGGCCAAGGCCGGCAGCCCTGACGCGCGGCGAGGCCATACGCACCCGATATGCCCTTCAAGACGCAACCCCCGAAACTGCCCCGTCTCCGGCTGGGCCTCTTCAGCCGCTCCTTCCTGCTGCTCGCCACCCTGATGCTGGTCAGCCTGGGGGCGTGGCTGCAGGTCGTCTTCAACATCGAGGAAGGACCGCGCGCCGCCCAGATGGCGCAGCGCGTGGCCACCACCGTGAGCATCACGCGCTCGGCCCTGATCTACGCCCCGCCGCAGGTGCGCCCCGCCCTCCTGCTGGACCTGGCCACCAAGGAAAGCCTGCGGGTACAGCCGCGCGAGCACACCGACGTGCTCGAGCCCCTGCCGCACACCAGCTACTGGGACCACGTCAGCAAAGAGATCCGCAACCGCCTGGGCAGCCAGACGGCGATGATGTGGTCGGTCAACAATGTCCCCGGCATCTGGATCAGTTTCCACATCGACGAGGACCAGTACTGGCTGGTGTTCGATCGCGAGCAGTTGCGGCTGACCACGGGGCGCGAATGGGTGGGCTGGGTCGCCGCGACCCTGCTGCTGGCCCTGGTGGGCGCGGCCATCAGCGTGCGTTTCGTGAACCAGCCCCTGGCCCAGCTCGCCAAGGTCGCCCAGCAGCTCGCGCGCGGCGAGACCCCGACACCCCTGCCGGAAAAGGGCCCCGTCGAGATCCGCGACATGAACATCGCCTTCAACCGCATGGCGCGCGACCTGCGCCAGAACGAGGCCGACCGCGAGATCATGCTGGCCGGTATTTCGCACGACCTGCGCACGCCCCTGGCGCGCATGCGCCTCGAGATCGAGATGAGCCAGGTCAGCGACGAGACCCGCCAGGCGATCGACGAGGACCTGGCCCAGATCAACCACAGCATCGGCCAGCTCATGGAGTACGCGCGCCCGGCCGGCGCCGTGCCCGAGGCCGGCATCGACGTCTCGCGCGTCCTGCAGGACCTGTTCGAGCGCGAGCGCAGCCACACCGAATCTCTGGGCGGCGAGCTGTCCGCCCGCATCGAGCCCAATATGCAGGCGCGCATCAGCGCCAACGACCTCAAGCGCATCGTCAGCAACCTGATCGAGAACGCCCGCCGCTACGGGCGCAGCCCGAGCGACGACCGCGCCCACATCGTGCTGCATGCCTACCAGTCGGGCAACATGCTGCGCATCGACGTGCAGGACCAGGGCACGGGCATCCCCCAGGCCGACATCCAGCGCCTACTGCGGCCCTTCGCGCGCGGCGAATCGGCCCGCACCGGCGTCAGCGGCGCGGGCCTGGGCCTGGCCATCGTCGAGCGCCTGCTGCGCCAGGTGGGCGGCAAGTTCGAGCTGATTTCGCGGCCGCCCGGCGGCCTGCTGGCACGTATCGAAATCCCCAAGACGCGGGCGAGGCCGGGCGACAAGGCCTTGGCGTAGAATGACGAAGCGGACTCCGGCAGCCGCGACTCAACCCACAGGAGCCCCGATGAAAACCATAGGCGACAGACTGGACGCGTTCCGGGTGACCGGCGTGAAGCCAGGCTTCAACCACCCCGAGGAAAACGGCGTCTCGGCTTTCGAGGACATCACCGAAAGCTCCTTCCCGGGCAAATGGAAGGTCATCTATTTCTATCCCAAGGACTTCACGCTGGTGTGCCCGACCGAGATCGTGGGCTTCAACCAGCTCGCGGACGACTTCGACGAACGCGGCGCCGTGCTGATGGGCGGCTCGACCGACAACGAGTACGTCAAGCTCGCCTGGCGGCGCGAACACCCCGAGCTCAGCAAGCTCAACCACTACCAGTTCGGCGACACGACGGGCTCGCTCACCGACCAGCTCGGGATCCGCGAGAAATCCGAGGGCGTGGCCCTGCGCGCCACCTTCATCGTCAATCCCGACAACATCATCCAGCACGTGTCGGTCAACAACTTCAACGTCGGCCGCAATCCCGAGGAAACCCTGCGCATCCTCGACGCCCTGCAGACCGACGGCCTGTGCCCCTGCAACCGCCCCATCGGCGGGGCCACGCTCTAGCCTCAGGGGCGCGCCAGCAAGGCCACGGCGCTCGCGGCGATCCCCTCGCGGCGGCCCAGGTAGCCCAGGCCCTCGTTGGTCTTGGCCTTGACGTTCACCTCAGCGGCGGCGATCCCCAGGTCCTCGGCGATGTGCGCGGCCATGGCCGCGGCGTGCGGCCCGATGCGCGGCGCCTGCGCATGCACGGTGGCATCCACGTTGACCACCACCCAGCCCGCCTCGCGCGCCATGCGCGCGGCCTCGCGCAGGAACATCCGGCTGTCGGCGCCGGCCCAGCGCGGGTCGCGGTCCGAGAAATGCCGCCCGATGTCGCCCAGCCCCGCCGCGCCCAGCACCGCGTCGGTGACCGCGTGCAGCAGCACGTCCGCATCCGAGTGGCCCACCAGCCCATGATCATGGGGGATGCGCACCCCGCCGATGATGAGGGGCAGGCCCGGAGCCAGGGCATGGACGTCATACCCCTGTCCCACCCGGAAAGGAACGCCCTGCGCCGCGCCCTCGCTCGTGCTCATGATCCGCCGTCCTCCCCATGCCGCGGGTCCGTTCGGTGCTGCGGATCCGTTTGCCGCGGACTCGTTCGATGCCACGGGTCCGCTTCCCGCGGATCCGTTCCCGCGCCGGACGGCAGCTCATCGCACAGGGCCCGCTCGAACCATTCGAAATCCTCGGGCCAGGTCAGTTTCTCGTTCGCGCGCGCCCCGCGCACCAGCAGCGGGGCGCCGGCGGCCCCCGCCAGCTCGATGGCCGAGGCCTCATCGGTCACGCGCGCATCGCCCGCGCCCGCATCCAGGGCGTCCTGCAGCACGCCCGCGCGGAACATCTGGGGCGTCTGCGCGAGCCACAGGCCCCGGCGCGGCAGCGTACGCGCCACCGACACGGGACCGCCGTCCGCCGGATCGGGCTCGAAGGCGCATTTCACCGTATCGGCCACCGGCAGGGCCAGCAGCCCGCCGCGCCCGAGTCGCAGGCACGTGCCGATCAGGCGGGACAGGGCCTCGCGCGGCAGGCCGGGGCGCGCCGCGTCATGGACCATGACCCAGGCCTCGCGCGGCAGCGCGGCCTCGCGCAGGGCCGCGCGCACCGTATCGGCGCGCGTGGGCCCGCCGCAAGGCCGCCACACCGTGCGCGGCAGGCCCGCGAGCGCGGCCTCGACCCAGGCATCCCCGGCCGCCACCGCCACCCGGACCTGGGCCACGCGCGGCTCGGCCAGCAGGGCCCGCACCGTGCGGCGCAGCATCGGCTCGCCGGCCAGACGGCGATACTGCTTGGGCGGGCCGCCGGCCGCCGCCCGCGATCCCACGCCGGCGGCCGGCACGATGGCGATCACGGTTTCCTCGTTCATGGTCATAGCGGCCGATTTTAGCCGAGGCCGCCGTCCCGCGGCCTTCAGGAGGGGCGCTTCACGTTCTGCTGGATGGCCAGGCGCACCATCGCCCCGGGCAGGCCGGCCCGCAGCGCCTTCAGGCCCTCGATCGCCTGCGCGAAGTCCCCATACCGCAGGACGATGATGTCGGTCGGCGCGAAATACTGCACGGACTCGGGCCGGGGCCCCTTGCCGGCCGCCGCCAGCACCTGGTCCTCGGCGGCCTGGGTGACGATCACCTCGTGGCGGCTGGCGGCCACCACGCCCCGTTCATCGAGCAGCAGGCTGCCCTGGCCGTCCCCGGTCTTTTGCGGCAGCAGCCGGTAACGGTCCGTGCCCGTGTCGTAGACGGGCAGGCTTCCGAGGCGGAGGATTTCTTCCGGGGACAGGCGCTGTCCCGGGACGAGCGGCGCCGCCTGGCAGGCCAGCGCCAGTGCGCATCCCGTCAATCCCAGGGCCAGTCGTGCGATAGCGTTCATAAGGCGTTCCTGCTGATGGAAAAGGCCCGCGCGCGGTCCGCCGGGCGTACAGGGCAGCGATCCGGACATGGCGGCTCATTGCGCGATGATACGCGCCTCGGCCTCCAGCTCGAAGGCGACCGGATTGCCGGCTTCGAGGGCGGAACAAGGCGTCCAGCCCGCCGGGAGGTCATGGTCGGGATCGGCCGCCAGCAGGAAGACCTCCCAGTCTCCCCGGGCCGGCTCGCCGTAGAAGGCGACGGAGCTCAGGCCGTAGGTCCTGAAGGCGGCCGTCCCCTTCTTGCGGAAATGGTCGTTGGGCAGCTTGAGCAGCGAGACCGTGCCCGAAGGCGAGCGCACGGCAATGCCCACCGAGCCCAGGCAGACCTTTTCCCCGGTCAGGCGCAACTGGAACAGGTCGACGGTCAGGTCGGGGCCCGAAAAGGTGCCCAGCAGGCTGACCTTCCCATAAGGGAAGGCCCCCGATTTGGCCAGGTCCCACTTGGCGATCTCATCGAATCCGCTCATCTTGATATCGGTGTCGCGGCCCAGCGAGGGGTCCCGCGCGTAATCCAGCGCCAGGGCCACCGCCTTTTCCGCATCGGGCACGCCGAAGCCATACCAGTTGGAATGCACGTTGCCAGCGGCGTTCTCCTGCCAGCCCAGGTCGATCGGGACCACCGTCGAGCCCGCAACGATGTCGGCGGCGCCGCCGATCGTGGTGGACAGCTCATTGGTCGTCAAATCCATTCGCGCCCCGTACGGGATGCCGCCGCCGGGCGAGCTGTGGATGTAATCGGGGTCCACCTGGCGGGCCGACAGGCGCAGGATGTCACGCACGTCGCGCCAGCTCAATTCGGGATTGGCGCTGAGCATCAGGGCGACCACCCCCGAGATCGTCGGCGTGGCCGCCGAGGTGCCATTCATGTAGGAATAATCGCAGTCGGGGTTGTCCGGCACGCCGTTGCGCACGGTCTGGCCCCGCAGGAAGGGCGTCTCCGCCCCGGAATTGCTGTACCCATGGACGCAGCCCCGCATGTCGGTGGTGAATATGGTGGGGCCGCTGTATGGGGTGGTCATGCCCTCGCCGTAGTCGCCGCCCACGCCGTACTCGCCGCCCATGCCGGTGATCCAGATGACGGAGCCGGCGCTGCTGTAGCTGCTGGCCTGGCCGAAGGCGTTGAGCGCGGCGACGGTGATGGTTTGCGGCTCGAGCGACTCTGGATCATTGATCGGATTGGTGCAGTCATAGTAATTGTAGTCAAGACCGCACTTGTTCTCGTTGTCGCTGAAAGAGTTGCCGGCGCCCTTCACGTAGATCACGCCGCGGCCGCCGCGCAATTGCTTCAGGCCGCGCAGGATGGGAGTCGTGGGGTCCCTGCCATCATCGTAGGACATCGCCGACTCGATGGCGGTATAGGACGCATTGATGACATGGGCCTTGCTCGACCAGGGCGCGCCGCCCAGCGCCAGCGCCTGGGTGAGCGCCGAGAAGTCGCTCTGCAGGTAATTGGCGGCGCCCAGCGTGACCCGCGGCGCGATGCCCATGACCCCCTTGCCGTTCTGCGCCGCCCCGATCATGCCCGCCACGGCGGTGCCATGCGGAGGATCGACCCCCGTGGGCGGATCCGGATAGGGGTCGCTCTGCTGGGTGACGAAATTCCACGACATGCCATAGTCCGCGTTGGGCGCGAGGTCCTCGTTGCGCAGGTCGGTGCCGGTATCGAGCACCAGCACGTTGACCCCCTGTCCCTTGATGCCCCGCCGATGCACGGGCTCGACGTTCAGGTCCAGCCCGCCGCCGAAAGTGTCCGGATAGTCCTTGAAAAAGCTGTCCTCGTAATTCAGGGCCCACTGGAAGGTGTACAGGGGCTCGGTCTCGCCCGTCTTGCAGGCATGGGGGCCGTCCTCGAGGCAGGAGGAGGCCACGGGCCGCCCATCGCCACCCCCTCCATCGCAAGCCGCGAGCATCGCCGCCATCAGGGGCGGCAGGCAGAACCGTATCGTCGTTTTCAGCGTCATCCGATATCACCAGGGTCAACATTGATCGAGGGGGCGCAGTGCCGCGGCGGTTCGCGGCGGCCCGCGGCGGCTCGGCGGCTCGGCGACTCGGCGGTCCGGCGGTCCGGCGGTCCGGCAAGATGTTACTGAATATTGAAGCCAATTGCTACAGGCATCCAAGGTCGATCCGGCAAGCATTCCGCCTCTCCGATGCGGCGCCGAACCATGGCCGCGAGGGGCGCGACGGTATAATCCACAGCCTGATGAATCGCCCCGCCCACCTCCTCGACATTCCCTCGATCGCACCCACCCTGGCGGCCCTGCGGCCCGGCCGGCGCTACGCGCAGCCGCGGCCCCCGGGCTCGGGCGACGCCTGCCTGCTCGCCGGGCTGGCGCGCGCGGCGGGCCGGCCGCTGGCCGCGCTGTGCGCCGATCCGCTGGCGGCGCGCCGCCTGGCCGACGAGATCCCGCTGTTCGATCCCGACCTGCGGGTGCGGTTCCTGCCGGATTGGGAGACCCTGCCCTACGACGGATTCTCGCCGCACCAGGACCTGATCTCGGAGCGCCTGCGCACGCTGCACGCCCTGGCGCAGGGGGCCGTGGACGTCCTCATCGTGCCGGTCACCACCGCCCTGTATCGCCTGGCGCCGACCGCCTTTCTCGCGGCCTACACCTTCAGCTTCCGCCAGGGGGACACCCTGGACGAGGGCCGGCTGCGCGAACAGCTCACGCTCGCCAGCTACAGCCACGTCACCCAGGTGACCGCGCCGGGTGAATTCTGCATCCGCGGCGGCCTGATCGACCTGTTCCCCATGGGCTCGGCCCTCCCCTACCGCATCGACCTGTTCGACCGCGAGATCGAGTCCATCCGGAGTTTCGACATCGACACCCAGCGCAGCCTCTATCCCGTGCGCGAGATCGAGCTGCTGCCGGGACGCGAATTCCCCATGGACGAGGAGTCCCGGGCGCGCTTCCGCTCGCGTTTCCGCGAGGTCTTCGAGGGGGATCCGTCCCGGGCCCTGCCCTACAGGGACATCGGCAACGGCATCGCCTTCGCGGGCGTCGAATACTACCTGCCGCTGTTCTTCGAGCGCACCGCGACGCTGTTCGACTACCTGCCCGCGGACACGCTGGCCGTCACGCTGGGCGACGCGCCGGGGGCCATCGCCCAGTTCGGCCAGGACACGCGCAACCGCTGGCAGTTCCTGAAGTCGGACCGCGAGCGGCCCGTGCTGCCTCCCGAGGCTCTGTTCCTCGGCGAGGACGAGTTCCACGCCGGGTTGAAGGCCTTTCCGCGCCTGGCGTTCGCCGAGGGCGAGCCGCATCCCGACTTCGAGCCCAGCCCGGACGTCGCCGTGAACCGCCGGGCCGAGGATCCCCTGGCCGGCCTGCGCCGGCACCTCGCGGGCGGCCGGCGCACCGCCCTGTGCGTGGACACCCCGGGGCGGCGCGAAACCATCGCCGAGATGCTCGCCGAGCACCGCCTGCCGCCCCAGGCCGTCCACGACACCCTGCAGGATTTCCTCCAGGGCGAGGCACGCTTCGCGCTGGTCGTCGCCCCCCTGTCCAGCGGCTTCCAGCTCGCCTCCGCCGACCTGGCGCTGCTCACCGAAAACGATCTCTACCCCGGCCAGGCCGGACGCGGCGCGCGCACCCGGCGGCGCCAGGAGCGGGCCAGCGACGTCGACGCCATGGTGCGCGACCTCGCCGAACTGCGCATCGGCGATCCGGTGGTCCACGTCCAGCACGGCATCGGGCGCTACCGCGGCCTGGTCGAAATGGACCTGGGCGAAGGCCCGATCGAGCTGCTGCACCTCGAATACGCCCAGGGCGCGACCTTGTACGTGCCGGTGTCGCAACTGCGCCTGATCGCCCGCTACAGCGGCGCCGATCCCGAGAACGCCCCGCTGCATCCGCTGGGCTCGGGCCAGTGGGACAAGGCCCGGCGGCGCGCCGCGCGCCAGGCGCGCGACACCGCGGCCGAGCTGCTCGCCCTGTACGCCCGGCGGGCCGCGCGCGAGGGCTTCCATTTCAAGCTGCCCGTGCGCGACTACGAGGCCTTCGCCGAGGGCTTCGGCTTCGAGGAGACCCCGGACCAGGCCGCGGCCATCGCCGCCGTGATCGGCGACATGACCTCGGGGCGCCCGATGGACCGCCTGGTCTGCGGCGACGTGGGCTTCGGCAAGACCGAGGTCGCCCTGCGCGCCGCCTTCCTCGCCGTCATGAACGGCCGCCAGGTCGCGCTGCTGTGCCCGACGACCCTGCTCGCCGAGCAGCACGCGCAGAACTTCGGCACGCGCTTCGCCAACTGGCCCGTGCGCATCGCCGAGCTCTCGCGCTTTCGCACCGGCAAGGAAACCGCCCGCGCCATCGCGGGCCTGGCCGACGGCAGCGTGGACATCGTCATCGGCACCCACAAGATCCTGTCCAAGGAGGTGCGCTTCAAGCAGCTCGGGCTGGTGATCATCGACGAGGAGCACCGCTTCGGCGTGCGCCAGAAAGAGGCCCTGAAGGCCCTGCGCGCCGAGGTCGACGTGCTGACGCTGACCGCCACCCCCATCCCCCGCACCCTGGGCATGTCGCTGGAGGGCATCCGCGATTTCTCGGTCATCGCCACCGCGCCGCAAAAGCGGCTGGCCATCAAGACCTTCGTGCGCCGCGAGGACGGCAGCACCATCCGCGAGGCCATCCTGCGCGAGCTCAAGCGCGGCGGCCAGGTCTATTTCCTGCACAACGAGGTCGAGACCATCCAGAACCGCCGCGCGCGCCTCGAGGAACTGGTGCCCGAGGCCCGCATCGCGGTGGCCCACGGCCAGATGGGCGAACGCGAGCTCGAGGAGGTGATGAAGGGCTTTTACCAGCAGCGCAGCAACGTGCTGCTGTGCACCACCATCATCGAGACCGGGATCGACGTGCCCACGGCCAACACCATCGTCATCCACCGCGCAGACAAGCTGGGCCTGGCCCAGCTCCACCAATTGCGCGGCCGCGTGGGCCGCTCGCACCACCAGGCCTACGCCTACCTGCTCACCCCCGGCGAGGATGCCATCACCGGCAACGCCAAGAAGCGCCTCGAGGCGATCCAGTCCATGGAGGAACTGGGCGCCGGATTCTTCCTCGCGATGCACGACCTCGAGATCCGCGGCAGCGGCGAGGTCCTGGGCGAATCGCAGTCGGGCAACATCCAGGAAATCGGCTTTTCCATGTACAACGACATGCTGGGCGCGGCCGTGCGCGCCCTCAAGTCCGGCGAGGAGCCCGACCTGGATTCGCCCTTCGACCAGCAATGCGAGGTCAACCTGCACGCCTCGGCCCTGCTGCCCGCCGACTACTGTCCCGACGTCCATGCCCGCCTGGGCCTGTACAAGCGGCTGTCGCACGCCGCCGACGGCGACGAGATCACGCTCATCCAGGAGGAACTGATCGACCGCTACGGCAAGCTGCCCGAGGCGGGCCAGACCCTGCTGGCCCTGCACCGCCTGCGCCTGCTGGCCGAGCCCCTGGGCGTGATCAAGATCGACGCCGGCGAAATCCAGGCCTCGGTGCAGTTCTCGGCCAAGCCCAACATCGAGCCCCTGCGCATCATCGAGCTGGTGCAGCAGGACCGCAGCGTCCGCCTCAATGGCCCCGACCGGCTGAAGCTCACCTACGGCGGCACGGTGGACGTGCCCGGCCGCATCCAGGCCGTGCGCGGCGTCCTCCAGCGCCTGGGCGGCGCGGCGCGGTAGCCGCGCGCGACCCGCGGCGGCCACGGCGGCGGGCCCATCCCCCGCAAGGCAGCGCGATCCTGCCGGCCTGTCCCGGCGGCAGGTCGAGCCGCGGCCATGCCAATCCACGCCCGCGCCGCTCCCCTTTTTCCTCCTTCCCACATTTGAGCGGCGGTTTGGCAAACTGACCGGCGGGCTGGCGACTGCGCTCGCCACCCCGACGCTATTCCTGCTGCCCCAGGCCGGACAGGCGCAAAATACGAGCCCGACCGAGCTCAGCCCGGTCAAGGTGCAGGGCGAGAAACCCGCGCCCTTCCTGGTCACCGAGTCGGCGTCGCCCAAGTTCACCGCCCCCGTGCTCGACACGGCGAAGTCCGTGCAGATCATCCCCAAGGAACTGATCCAGAGCCAGGCCGCCACCACGCTGACCGACGTGCTGCGCAATTCGCCGGGCATCACCTTCGGGGCCGGCGAGGGCGGCAATCCCCTGGGCGACCGGCCCTTCATCCGCGGCTACGACGCCCAGGCCAGCACCTTCATCGACGGCATGCGCGACATCGGCGCCACCTCGCGCGAAGTCTTCAACCTCGAGCAGGTCGAGGTCATCAAGGGCGCGGACGGCGCCTATGCCGGGCGCGGCGGCGCGGGCGGCAGCATCGACCTGGTCAGCAAGACCGCCAAGCTGCGCGACTTCACCGACGTGTCGCTGGGCTTCGGCACGGCCAAGTATTTCCGCCAGACCGTGGACAGCAACTGGCAACTGGGCGACACCACGGCCTTCCGCCTGAACGCGATGAACCACAGCCAGGACGTCGACGGCCGCGACGCCGTGGACTACAAGCGCTGGGGCGTGGCGCCGACGATCTCCTTCGGCCTGGGCACCCCCACGCGCGTGACCCTGAGCTACTACCACATGGAGACCGACGACACGCCCGACGGCGGGATCCCCTACACGATTTCCCCCAAGGGCTCCAACGACCCCGATTTCCATCGCACGCCGATCGACACGGTCGACCGCGACAATTTCTACGGCCTGGAGAGCGACTACCGCCGCACGCGCAGCGACATGGGCACCCTGCTGGTCGAGCACGACTTCAGCGAGCGCCTCACCCTGCGCAACCAGACCCGCTACACGCGGGGCACCCAGCGCTACGTCTGGACCCAGCCCGACGACAGCCAGGGCAACGTCAACAAGGGCATGGTCTGGCGCCGCAACAACAACCGCGACAGCCGGGTCAGCACCTGGGCCAACCAGACCGAGCTGCAGGGCGAATTCGTCGCCGGCGGCTTCAAGAACCGCTTCCTGACCGGCATCGAGCTGTCCTCGGAGGACGGGCGCAAGGACAGCCTGAACATCGATCGCGGCAACAGCAAGTGCCCCGACGGCATCGGCGCCGCCGGCAACTACACCTGCACCAGCCTGTACAGCCCCAACCCCGGCGACCCCTGGGTCAATCCCCTGAACGGCGGCCCCAAGGGCGAGCCCAGCTACACCCGCACCCTGACGAAATCGATCTACGGCTTCGACACGATCGAGTTCACCGAGCAGTGGCAGGCCACCGTCGGCCTGCGCGTGGACGACTACGACACCCGCCTGGACCAATACAACCAGGACCGCGTCAGCCGCCACGACACGCTGTTCAACTACCAGCTCGGCCTGGTCTACAAGCCCGCGCCCAACGGCAGCGTCTACGTGTCATACGGCACCTCGTCCACCCCCGCGGGCGCCACCCTGGGCGAAGGCAGCGAAACCCAGAGCCTGACCCCGGGCCGCGGCGGCGTCGGCCCCAACGCCGATGACATGGCCCCGGAAAAGAACCGCACCCTCGAGCTGGGCACCAAGTGGGACCTGCTCGACCAGCGGCTCGGCCTGACGGCGGCGGTGTTCCGCGTCGAGACCACCAACGCCCGCATCACGATGCCCGACAACACCTACGCCATGGCGGGCGACAAGCGCGTGGATGGCTTCGAGCTGGGCCTCTCGGGCAGCGTCACGCCGCAATGGCAGGTCTACGGCGGCTATACCTACCTCAAGAGCCGCATCGGCGACAGCGGCAAGAACAGCAACTACGAGGGCAACGCCTTCCCGAACACCCCGGAACACAGCTTCAGCCTGTGGAACACCTATGACTTCACCCCGGACCTGACCGCCGGCGTCGGCGCCTACTACGTCGCCAAGCAGTACGGCAACGAGGCCAACACCATCAGCATCCCGTCCTACTGGCGCTTCGACGCCATGGCGGGCTACCGGTTCAGCAAGACCGTCGACCTGCAGGTCAACGTCAACAACCTGACCAACAAGACCTACTACGACAAGGCCTACCCGTCGCACTACGCCTCGATCGCGCCGGGACGCTCGGCCGTCGCGACGCTGAACCTGCACTTCTGATGGACACAGGCGGGGCGCCGCAGGCAACGTCCGGGGCGGGAGGCGCAAGCCTCCACGCCCCGGCGGCGTTTGCGGGGCCGGACGGCCATGGTGCCAACCGGGCTCGTCCGCGGGCGCTGGACGGCCACGCCATCAATCGGACCGAGCCGCGGGCGCTGGCCGCCGAGCTGCAGCGCATCCTGGACGGCCCGCCCGAACAGGCGGCGGCCACCCTGCGCGCCGCCGCCGAGGGCGGCGTCGTCCAGGCGCAGCTCGTCTACGGCCAGTGGCTGCTGGACGGCCGGGGCGTGGCCCGCGACCCCGCCCAGGCCGTGCAATGGTTCCAGCATGCCGCCCGCCAGGGCGAACCCATGGCGCTGAACATGCTGGGCCAATGCCACGCCCACGGCTGGGGCGTCGCGCCCAATCCCCTGATGGCCGCCTACTGGTACCGCCTGGCCGCGCTGGGCGGCCTGGACTGGGGCATGTACAACTACGCGACCGCCCTGGCGCTGGGCCAGGGGGTCGAACAGGACCGCCCCGCCGCCCTGGACTGGTTCCGCAAGGCCGCGGCGCTCGGCCACGCGAAATCCATCAATATGGTCGGCAGCTTCCACGAGGACGGCTGGGTGGTGCCCAGGGACGAGGACGCCGCCCTGGCCTGCTATCTGCGGGCGGCCGAAGGCGGGGATTTCCGCGGACGATTCAATGCCGCCCGCCTCCTCATCGCGCGCGATCGGCTGGACGAGGCCATCCCCTGGCTGCGCGCCGTCCCCGAGACCGCCACCCCGGCCTTCCTGGACAAGGCCGCGGCCTGGCTGCGCCGGCAGCCCCACGAGACGCTGCGCCGGATCGCCGATACCTACCATTCATCGTGACGGCACCGTGAAGTCGACGGCACAGACCGGCCCACGGTGCGCGGCTGGCCGACGCGACCGGAATCGCGCGGGCCTCAGGGCTCCCGCAGGGACGGCAGCCTGAACCAGTTGAGGATGGCATCCAGCGGGCTGTAGTCCAGGGTGAAGCGCGCCTGGGCCCGCACCGCCGGCTTGGCCCGGTAGGCCACCGAATACTCCGCGTGCGCCATCATGCGCAAATCGTTGGCGCCGTCGCCCACGACGATGATCTGCTCGCGCGAGGCGCCCAGCCGCGCCGCCGCCTGCGCCACGTAGTCGGCCTTGGCCTGCCCGTCCACGATATCGCCCAGCACCCGCCCCGTGATCACCCCGTCGAGGATCTCGAGCGTATTGGAATGCGCCTCGGCCAGGCCCAGGCCGCGGCGCAGGCGTTCGGTGAAATACGTGAACCCGCCCGACACCAGCAGCGTGTGCAGTCCCGAGGCCCGCGCCACCTCGATCAGGCGCTCGGCCCCCGGATTGAGGGCGAGGCGCTCGTCGAACACCTTTTGCAGCGCGGTTTCGGGCACCCCGCGCAGCAGGGCCACCCGGCGGCGCAGGCTCTCGCTGAAATCGGCGATCTCGCCGCGCATGGCCGCCTCGGTGATCGCCGCCACCTCCGCCTTGCGCCCGGCCATGTCGGCGATCTCGTCGATGCACTCGATGTTGACCAGCGTCGAATCCATGTCCATCGCCAGCAGCTTGCAACTGCGCAGCGGCACCAGCCGGTCCAGGCAGGCCGCGTCGATGCGCCGCTGGCGGCAGATCGCCAGCGCCTCCTCCAGCCCGGCGGGGTCGATGTCCAGGATGCGCACGTGGGTCGGCCCCACCTCCTGCACCCCGCCGGCGTTGGCCAGGGCGGCGATGCGTTCGATGTCGGCCGGCAGGAGATTCGGGGCTTGCAGGATCAGGTGAGGCATGGAGCGGAGGACAGAAACGGGCGGAAATGCGGCGGACGAGCCGCGGAAACGTCGTGTGAAGCTCGCGAAGGCGTGACAGGCTGCCCCACGGGAACCTTGTGTAGCACCTGACGACACCTGGCGGAGCACCTCGTGGGAATCCCGCCAGGACGCCCGTGATTGTACTCATACCGGGCGGAGACGGAGCCCGCCTCCGGCCCACGGACGCGGGAATGCGCAATCCCCTCCCTCACTTTTCCTCCATCTTTCGTCCTCATTTTCTTCACATTTGTCATTTTATGATTAAAATAATATTGATTCTTATTTTGATTCTTATAACTTTTAATGGAGAAGCTCTTGACATCCCGACCCTCGCCGTCCCACGCCCTGCTGGGCTCCTCGCTCGCGCTCGCGCTTGCCGCGCCGGGCGCCTTCCTCCCCGCCGCCGCACAGGCCCAGGCCTCGGGTTCCACCGCCACCCTGAGTCCCGTCAGGGTCCAGGGCGAGCGGGCCGAGGAATACAAAGTCAACGACGCCTCGCAGGCCAAATTCACGGCGCCGCTGCTGGACACCCCGAAATCGGTACAGGTCATCCCGCAGGCCATCATCCAGGACACCAACGCGACCTCGCTGGAGGACGTGCTGCGCAACGCGCCGGGCATCACCTTCGGCGCGGGCGAAGGCGGCCAGCCGCTGGCCGACCGCCCCTTCATCCGCGGCGCCTCCTCCGGCAGCAACATCTACGTGGACGGCATCCGCGACCCGGGCGGCCAGACGCGCGAGATCTTCAACCTCGAGAGCGTCGAGATCGTGCGCGGCGCGGACTCCGCCCTGGGTGGCCGCGGCACGGGCGGCGGCAGCATCAACCTGTCGAGCAAGCACGCGCACCTGGGCAACGCCGCCGGCGCCAGCCTGGGCGTGGGCACGGACCGCTACCTGCGCGCCGCCGTCGACGGCAACTGGCAGTTCAGCGACACCGGCGCCTTCCGCCTGAACGTCATGGGAACCCAGGGCGACATGGCCGGCCGCAGCGACGTGGACTACAAGAACTGGGGCGTGGCGCCGACGATCTCCTTCGGCCTGGGCACACCGACCCGCGCCTCGATCAGCTACTACCACTACCAGACCGACGGCATGCCCGACTACGGGGTGCCGCTGACCCGCGGCACCACCATCGAGACCGACACCGGCATCCTCGACGTGGACCGCGACACCTTCTACGGCCTGCACAAGCGCGACTACCGCAAGACCAAGGCGGACATCGGCACGATCGAACTGGAACACGACCTCACCGACCGGCTAACCGTGCGCAACGCCACCCGCTACGGCGAGACCCTCAACGACTATGTCCTGACCAACCCGGGCGACGGGACCAAAGCATTCGATCCCGTCAGCAATCAATGGTGGATGCAGCGCGGCCTGAAGTCGCGCTGGCAAAAGAGCACCATCCTGGCGAACGTCACCGAGCTGAGCGGAAAATTCGACACCGGCAGCCTCAAGCACAGCTTCAACGCCGGCATCGAGCTCTCGCGCGAAACCACCAAGAACGCCAGCTACAACGTCACCACCACCGGCGGCTCGGCCTGCCCGGCCGTGATCGGCGCCGGCAAGTTCGACTGCACTCCGCTCTACAGCCCGAACCCGAACGATCCCTGGACCGGCTCGATCGCGCGCGGCCCCCTGAGCCTGGACGCCAAGTCCACCACCCAGGCCGCCTACCTGTTCGACAGCATCGCGCTGTCGGAACAGTTCCGGGTCGACGCCGGCATCCGCTACGACCGCTACCGGATTTCCGGCGAATCGACCGTGGGGCGCGGCTCGACCACCCTGGTGCCCGGCGAGGGCTCGTGGAACATGTTCAACTACCAGGTCGGCCTGGTCTACAAGCCCGTGCGCAACGGCAGCATCTACCTGAGCTACGCCACCGCGTCCACCCCGCCCACCATGTCCGGCGGCGACCAGGAGGGGATCAGCCCGACCATCGATGAACTCGAGCCCGAAAAGAGCCGCACGATCGAGCTGGGCACGAAATGGGACGTCCTGGACCAGCGCCTGAGCCTGACCGCCGCCCTGTTCGAGACCGAAAGGCGCAACGCGCAGATCGAGGTCGATCCGGGCGTCGTCGCCCAGGCGGGCAAGACCCGCGTGCGAGGGCTGGAGCTCGGCGCGGCCGGCCGGATCACGCCGAAATGGGCGGTCTACGGCGGCTACACCTACATGGACAGCAAGCTGGTCGAGGGCGCCTACGACAACGTCAACGTCGGCGATCCCCTGGCCAACACGCCCAAGCACAGCTTCAGCCTGTGGTCGACCTACAAGGTCCTGCCTCCGCTGACCGTGGGCGCGGGCGCCTACTACGTGGGCAAGACCTTCGGCGGCAACCAGGGCGGGGCCGGCGGCGGCGCCAATGGCGTCTACATGCCGGCCTACTGGCGCTTCGACGCCATGGCCGCCTACCAGGTCAACAAGGCGCTCAGCCTCCAGTTGAACGCGCTGAACCTGACCGACAAGGACTACTACACCCACACCAACGGCGTGCACCACGCCGACTTCGGACCGGGCCGCCAGTTCATCCTGAGCGCCAACCTGAAATATTGATCCCTCCCCCGGGGCGCCGCCCCGGACGCGCCTCCGCGATGGCTCGCCGCCGCGGGGGCGTTTTTTTGCGCGCCGCCCTCTGCGGCGCGCTGCTCGCGCCGGGCCTGGGCATGGCCCAGGAATCGAGCGGCGTCGCCGAGCTGTCCCCCGTCCAGGTCACCGGCAGCGCACCGGCATTCAAGGCCGATCACGTCCAGTCCGTCAAATTCCAGGCTCCCATGGTCGATACGCCACAGACCATCAGCATCGTGCCGGCGGAGGTCCTGGAGCAGCAAGGTGCGCAAAGCCTGCAGGACGTGCTGCGCAACGTGCCAGGCATCACCTTCTCGTCCGGCGAGGGCGGCGCGGGCTGGGGCGACATGTTCACCATCCGGGGGTTTTCGGCCGAGCAGAGCATCACGGTGGACGGGGTGCGCGACAGCCAGCTCTCGACCCGCACGGACATCTTCAACATGGAGCAGGCCGAGGTCTACAAGGGCACGGGCTCGATCGAATCGGGCGTCGCCGCCGTCGGCGGCTCGGTCAACCTGGTCAGCAAGGCGCCCCGGCTGGGCAGTTTCTATCGCGTCAACGGCGGCATCGGCACCGATCAGTATCGCCGGGCGACGGTGGACATCAATCACCAGCTCAGCGACACCGCGGCGTTCCGCCTCAACGCCATGCAGCACCACAACCGCGTGGCGGGCCGCGGCCCCGCCGAGTTCGAGCGCTGGGGCTTCGCGCCCTCGCTGAGCTTCGGCCTGGGCACCGACACGCGCGCCACCCTGTCCTATTTCCACCAAAAGGACACGAATATCCCCGATTTCGGCGTCCCGGTCGGGCGCGACGGCGAGCGCATGCAATACATCTCGCGGGACTACTGGGGCGGTCTGAAGAACGCCGACACCGAGGAAACCGAGGTCGACGCCTTCGACCTGAACCTGGAGCACGACTTCAACGACAAGGTGTCCGTGCGCAACCACTCCCGCTGGTCGCAGACCAAGCGCTTCACCCACCTGACCACCGGCGGCCGGCTGCTCAATGCGCCCGGCGTCACCCATCAGGGCCAGATCATCCCCAATCCCGGGAACAGCAACTACTGGGGCTACGACAACGACGGCAACGAAGTCTACCCGAGCGGCCACTGGGCCGCGGCGCGCCTCTTTGGCAACGTCAATTCCTACCGGGGCAAGATCTTCGCCAACCAGACCGACCTGAACCTGGACTTCCAGACCGGCGCGATCCGCCACCAGATGGTGACCGGCCTGGAGTACTACCAGGAAAGCTACCGCAAGGATCCCTACACCCGCTGGCTGCCCGACCTCGCCAGCAACCGGCGCTGGGCCATCGACGCGCGCGATCCCCTCACCCAGTACGACGGCCCGTGGGCCATGAAGACCGGCACGGACAGCGGCGGGGCCGAGGTCACCAACTGGGGCGTCTACGCCTACGACCAGATCATCCTGGCCCCGAAATGGGAGCTCGCCGCCGGCCTGCGCCATGACCACTACAAGGTGAAATGGTACGACGCCAACGGCCAGGTCCAGCCCTACAGCCAGAGCGACGGCATCTGGAGCGGCCGCCTGGGCCTGGTCCACAAGCCCGCCGAGAACGGCAGCGTCTACCTGTCCTACAGCCGCGCCTCGCAGCCCTCGGCCTCGGCCGCGGCTTCGCGCAGCGGGGGCGGCGGCGACGCCAGCGTGTCGTCCTACTCGCCGGGCGTGGCCAGCACCTGGGAACTGGGCACCAAATGGGAGCTGTTCGACCAGCGGTTGCTGGCCACGGCGGCCCTGTTCCAGGTCGAGCGCAGCAATCCCTCCGACACGGACGACCTGGGCAACCCGACCCAGCGCGCCGCCAAGGAGCGGGTGCGCGGCCTCGAGCTGGGGCTGGCCGGATCCTTCACGCCGCGCTGGTCCGCCTACGCCGGCATGGCCTTCATGCGCAGCAAGATCCTGGAGGACGCGGCCGATCCGCTGCAAGAGGGCGGCAAGATGAAGAACGTGCCCGACATGACCGCCAACCTGTGGACGACCTATGCCTTCACCCCGGAATTCTCCGGCAGCCTGGGCGGCCAGTACGTCGGCAAGCGTCGATTCCGCGAAGGCAATACGGTGGCGGCCAAGGGCGGGCATTCCGCCGACGTCGACGCCCCCTCGTACTGGATCGCCAACGCGGCGCTGGCCTACCAGGCGCACAAGCACCTGAACCTGCGCCTGAACGTGAACAATCTGTTCGACACGTTCTATTATCAGCAGGTGTCCAGCAGTTCCGACGGCTTCCAGTTGTTCGGCGTGCCGGGCGCGGGCCGCAGCGTCATCCTGAGCGCGGAGGCCAGCTTCTAGGCGCCTCGCGCGGTCAAGGGAGCGGGGCGCCTCTCGCGCGGCCAAGCCGGCGGGGCGCCTCGCACGACCAAGGAGGCGGGACGCCTTGCGGCGCCCCGCCGGCTTGCTATGCTTGCACTTTGCCCCGGGCCTCGCGCCGGATGATCGCGCGTCGTCCCCGTCGCGCGTCGTCCCCGGGCCCGTTTGTCCGGCCTCCGAGGGCTTTGCGCATCGCCCCCGGGGTTCCCCATTTTCGACCGGAATTCCATCCCATGCTGCTGTCCATCCCCGATCTGCTGACCCATGAACAGACCCGCCAGTGCCGCGCCGCGCTCGAGCAGGCGCCCTGGATCGACGGCCGCGAGACCGCCGGCCACGTCGCCGTCCGGGTCAAGGCCAACCGGCAGTTGGCACTGGACCATCCAGTCGCCCAGCAGTGGGGCCAGGCCATCGTCCAGGCCCTGTCCACGAACCCGACCTTCATGTCGGCCGCCCTGCCCCAGCGCATCCTGCCGCCGCGCTTCAACCGCTACGAGGGTGGGGAGGAATACGGCTTCCACATCGACAACGCCATCTTCCAGGCGCCGAATTCCACCGTGCGCGTGCGCAGCGACATCTCGACCACGGTGTTCTTCAGCGATCCCGACGAGTACGAGGGCGGCGAGCTCATCATCCAGGACACCTACGGCGAACACCGTGTCAAACTGCCGGCCGGCCACGCCGTCGTCTACCCGGGCACCAGCCTGCATCGCGTCACGCCCGTGACGCGGGGGGTGCGCTACGGCTCGTTCTTCTGGACCCAGAGCCTGGTGCGCGACGACGGCCGTCGCACCCTGCTCCTCGAGCAGGACGTCGCCATCCAGCGCCTGATCCAGGCCCAGGCCGACCCCGAGGTGGTCGCGCAGCTCACCGGCGTCTACCACAACCTCCTGCGCATGTGGTCCGAACTGTGACCCAGCCGCTCTGCGTCCAGGACTACGCCGAGCTCGCGCGGGCGCGCCTCGATCCCGCCGTCTGGGCCTGGCTGGAATCGGGCGGCGCCGACGAGATCACCGCCCGGCGCAACCACGCCGCCTTCGAGGCGCTCAGCCTGCGCGGCCGGGTGCTGCGGCCGCTCGAGGGCGCGCACACCCGGCTGGCGCTCGGCGGCCAGACCCTCGCCCATCCGCTCCTGATCGCGCCCTCGGCCTGGCACGGCCTGGTCCACCCCGAGGGCGAGCGCGCCACCGCGCTGGCGGCTGCGGCGACCGGCACGCCGCTGGTCCTCAGCGCCCAGTCGGGCACGGCCATCGAGGACCTCGCCGCGATGTCCCCCGCGCCGGTCCTGTGGTTCCAGCTCTATGCCCAGGCCCGGCGCGAGGACACCCTGGCCCTGGCCGGCCGCGCCCTGCGGGCGGGCGCCCGGGCGCTGGTCCTGACGGTGGACGCCCCCGTCAACGGCGTGCGCAACGCCGAGCAGCGCAGCGGCTTCCGCGTGCCGCCCCACATCCGCTCGGTCCACCTCGAGGGCCTGTCCCCGGCGACGGCGCGGCCCGCCCCGCCGGGCGGCAGCCCCCTGTTCGACAGCGGCCTGCTGGACGCGGCGCCGACCTGGGCGGACGTCGCCTGGCTGCGCGCGCAGTTCGCGGGAACGCCGCTCTGGCTCAAGGGCATCCTGGACCCCGACGACGCGCGCCAGGCGATCGCCCTCGGCATCGACGGGATCATCGTCTCCAACCACGGCGGGCGCTGCCTGGACACCCTGCCCGCCACCCTCGAGGCCCTGCCCGCCATCGCCCGCGCCGTCGAGGGCCGCGTGCCGCTGCTGCTGGACGGCGGCATCCGCCGGGGCACCGACATCCTCAAGGCCCTGGCCCTGGGCGCGCAGGCCGTGCTGATCGGCCGGCCCGCACTGTACGCGCTGGCCACCGGCGGCGCCCCCGCCCTCGCCCACCTGATCCAGATCCTGCGCGGCGAACTCGAAGTCGCCATGGCGCTGACCGGCTGCAAGACCCTCGAGGACATCGGACCAGACGTGATCTGGGAGGCATGAGCCCCCGCGGCAACAGGCCCTTCGCCGACATCGGCCCGGGCGTGCGGCGGCCCGGTCGTGCGGCGGCTGCGTATCCTTACGAATGGTCATTCCAATGTCCAGCCCGCATACGATACGAGCGGCCGGCCTATAGTTCGCCGCAGGAAATGGCGCTCTAGGACGTCCGGCCCGCGCCCCGGCGGCGCTTGAGCATGTAGCGGAACACGAATCCCGGATACCCCAGCACCAGGAACAGGCTGAGGGTGACGGCGTAGAATTCCCACGTCCGGGCGAAGGCGTTGCCGAGGTTCAGCTCGAGGGCGAAGCCCAGGGTGCCGACCAGGACATAGCACACGAGGACCTCCACCAGCCGGTCGAGGAACGGCTTGGGCCCACGCCCCGGATCGGCGCGCCAGCCCGGCAGGGCCATCAGGGCGGCCGCCAGCGCGCAGACCAGGAGGAGTTTCAGCAGGAACGGCAGCACGGTGTCCCCGCCGCCGGCGAAGGCGCCTCCCACGAGGGCCAGGGTGCCCCGGACCCAGGCGGCGGCCAGGGCGAAAAAGACCAGGCAGCGCAGCCATCGCGCGGCCGTCCCCGGCGCCGCCGCGCCCGGCCGCGGCCAGGGCAGCGCCACCAGGGGGCGCTCGATCACGAAAGGCAGGTTGGCCGCGACCAGGGCCAGCACGATGACCGTCCAGGCGGCGGCCGAGAGATCCATCTCAGAACTTCAGCGAGTGCTGAATGACCTGCACGCACAGCGTCATCAGACCGCCCGGCAGGATCCCCAGGCCGATGACGAGCAGGCCGTTCAGCGACATGACGCCCCGGGTCGCCAGGGTGCCGGCGCCGAGGGTGACGCCGTCCTCGGGCTCGTCGAAATACGCCACCTTGACCACGCGCAGGTAATAGAACGCGCCGATCAGCGAGAACATCACGGCGATCACCGCCACCGTCACGTGGCCCGCGCCGACCAGGGCCTGCAGCACGGCGAGCTTTGCATAGAAGCCCGAGAGCGGCGGGATGCCCGCCAGCGAGAACATCGACAGCATCATCACGCCCGCCAGCAGCGGATTGCGCCGGTTGAGGCCCTTGAGGTCGGAGATCTCCTCGCACTCGAAGCCCTGCCGGCTGAGCAGCAGGATCAGGCCGAAGGTGCTGAGCGTGGTGAGTACGTAGATCACGACGTAGAACAGCGAGGCGCCATAGGCCTGGGCGCTGGCGCCCGGCTGCCCCTCGTGGACGCCCGAGAGCAGCCCGAGGAAGACGAAGCCCATCTGCGAGATGGTCGAATAGGCCAGCATGCGCTTGAAGTTGGTCTGGGCGATGGCGACCAGGTTGCCGACCGCCAGCGACAGGACCGCCATGATCAGCAGCATGGGCTGCCAGTCCACGGCGATGCCGTGCAGGGCCTCGATCAGCAGGCGCAGGGTGATGGCGAAGGCCGCGAACTTGGGGGCCGCCCCCACCAGCAGCGTCACCGTCGTGGGCGAGCCCTGGTAGACGTCGGGCGTCCACATGTGGAACGGCGCCGCGGTGAGCTTGAAGGCCAGGCCCGAGACGATGAACACCACGCCGAACACCAGCGGCAGGCGGTCGGCGCCACCGTCGCGGATGACCTGGGCGATCTGCTCGAGGCCGAGATGCCCCGTCGCGCCGTAGATCATCGACATGCCGTAGAGCAGGATGCCTGAGGCGAGGCAGCCCAGCACGTAGTATTTCATGGCCGCCTCGGTGGCCGGCAGGTGCTCGCGGCGCAGGGCCACCAGGGCGTAGAGCGCAAAGGACATGAGCTCGACGCCCAGGTACACCGTCAGCATGCTGCCCGCCGAGATCATGATGAACTCGCCCAGCAGCGCCAGCAGCGCCAGGGAATAGAGCTCGCCGCCGTGGACGACCATGTCGCGCTTTTCAGCGTAGGCGCGGCCGTAGACCAGCGTCACCGCCACCGCGATGCAGGACAGGATCTTGAGGAAATGCCCGAAGGAATCGGCGACGTACAGGCCACTGAAGGTGCGCCCCTGGACGTCCTCGCCCCACTGCCCCCAGGACACCAGGACCAGCACCAGCAGCGAGGCCATGGTCAGCATGAAGGTCATGCGGCGCTGCGGCTCGCGGCCGAAGGCGTCGATCAGCAGCACCGCGCCGGTCAGGACCAGCAGCACGATCTCGGGCGTAGCCAGGGCGAAGTCGAATGG
>Ga0180216_1000625_pt1 | contig 35552 bp, 28 predicted proteins | sample eDN3rd37CBELigMG_FD_128879 | JGI IMG/M metagenome (GOLD analysis project Ga0180216, IMG submission 128879) | Enriched Miracle-Growth compost microbial communities from Emeryville, California, USA - eDNA 3rd pass 37_C BE-Lig MG (version 2)... ... | reverse complement strand
ATGGATGTTCGGCAGCCAGGTCATGAACCAGTCGACGGAAAACGGCAGCATGCCCTTGGGCGGGGACGCCCCCTTGACCTCGCGATACAGGCGGGCCAGGCGGTCATAGCTGAGCGAAGTCTCGGCCTGGAGGACCTGCAGGCGTGCACCGAGATGGATCATCTCGGTGGCCAGGCGTATTTCATCCGCCTCTCGGGCTACGCTTTTCGTCGACATGGGAACGGATCGGGATCAGGCGAGCGAGGTATCTCGCTGCGAGAGCAGGATGGTGGAATGCGCCTGCTGCAGCACGCCGCCCAGCACCTCGTGCGTGAGCGACGAGAGGAGCTGGCCGTCATTGAGGCGGAAGCCGCAGATCACGGAATTGGATCCCGCCAGCCGGACGAGCTGGGCCGGGGAGAGCTTGAGGATGGTTTCAGCCACGTCGGCATCGAAACCGAGGCGGAACATGCCGGCAGCCATGTTGTCCCGCAGCAATCGCTGGGCCAGCATCAGATAGGAGAGATTGACTTCCTGGATGTCGTTCAGGAGCGCGGAATCTAGGTTTGACATGGATTTCCTTCAGGATCTTGGACTCCGGACGAGGCCCGCGCAATGCCTTTGAAGCAGTCGCAGACCGATCTCATCGATTCACACTGTCATACTTCTAAGACTTTTTTTAATCAAAAAATGACATTCAAAATACATTTGCATGCATTTTTGACATGGCGGAGCTAAGTATAGTTCGAAATCCATTTCTCATCACTGATACTTTCCCTAGGTCCGCGGTCTTTATGTAATTATTTGTTAGTATAGAAACAATAATATGTTACTCATTTTTTCAGTCCCATGGACTGGGAACGGCCCTGGACGCGGCTCTCGCTCGGTCCCGCGGCGGCACGCGCGCCGTACTGCCGGGCCAGCGCCAGGAACGGGCGCGGATCCTGCGCGATGCCGGTCTCCTCGGCCAGGATCTCCGCGACCCGGCCGGCGGCGCGCGCCGCCAGGGCGGCATCGAGGAAGATCATCCGGTGGCGCCGCGCCAGGACGTCCTCGACGGTGCGCGCGTACTCGTGCCGGACCGCGAAACGCACCATCGCCTCGCTCAGGCCCAGGCCCAGCATCGCGCCGGCGCCCGGCAGGCTCTCGACGAGGGGCGCCTCCGTCCCGTAGAGCCGCAGGCCCGGCTCCCGCGTGAGCGGGACCCGCGGCCAGCCCGGGGCCGGGGCGCCGATCAGCCGGAAATCCGCCGTCCGGCACGCCGGCAACTGTTCAAAAAATGTAGCTTGCACGCAACGATCCAGAACATCCTCGGCCATGGCGCGATACGTCGTCCACTTGCCGCCGGTCACCGTCACGAGGCCGCCCGGACCGATCCGCACCGCGTGCTCGCGGCTGATCCGGCGGGTGGGGCCCTCCTCGCCGTTGCCGGGCCGCAACAGGGGGCGCAGGCCGACCCACAGGCTGAGGATATCGGCGCGGCCCGGGGGCCGGGCCAGGACCTTGGCCGCCTCGGACAGGATGAAATCGATCTCGTGCTCGAAGGGCAAGGGCTCGCGCGCCAGGTCGCTGCGCGGGGTATCGGTCGTCCCCAGGATCAGGCGGCCCATCCAGGGCACGGCGAACAGCACGCGCCCATCGCGGGTCCGCGGCACCAGCAGGGCCTGGTCCCCCGGCATGAACGCGCGGTCCACGACGAGATGCACCCCCTGGCTGGGGGCGACCATGGGCTCGATTTTCCGGCCGCCGGCCTCCATGCGCCGGATCTCGTCCACCCAGACGCCGGCGGCGTTCACCACGCAGCGGGCGCGCACCGAGCCCCCGCCGCCGCCCAGGGCGTCCCGCCAGCGCGCCCCGCGGACCCGCCCGCCCTCGTGCAGCAGGCCCTCGACGGAGCAATGGTTCAGCAGCAGCGCACCCTGGGCGGCCGCGCTGCGGGCGAGCGCCAGCGCGAGGCGCGCGTCGTCGAACTGGCCATCCCAGTACTGCACCCCGCCGCGCAGGCCCTGGGCGCGCGCGCCCGGCAGGCTCTCGAGCGTGCGCGCGCGGCTCAGCCACCGGGTGGGCCCGAGGCTGGCGGACCCCGCCAGGGCGTCGTAGACCTCCAGCCCGGCCCCGTAGAACGGGACCTCCCAGGCCCTGTAGCCCGGCACGACGAACGCCAGGGGCTGGGCGAGATGCGGCGCGTTGCGCAGCAGCGCGCGGCGCTCGTGCAGGGCCTCGCGCACCAGGCCGACCCTGCCCTGCGCCAGGTAGCGCACCCCGCCGTGCACCAGCTTGGTCGCCCGCGAGGAGGTGCCGCCGGCGAAATCGTGCGATTCCAGCAGCACGACCGAGAGGCCGCGCAGGCTCGCGTCGAGGGCGACGCCCAGGCCCGTCGCCCCGCCGCCGATCACGAGCAGGTCCACCTCGCGCGCGGCGCGCAGGGCGGCGAGCAGCCGCGCCCGGTCGGTGTCCAGGGCAGGCCGGGTCTCCATGGTTCGCGCTCCGCCGTTCATTTCGAGCATTATGATGGGTTTTTGCGCCACGGATCGACCCCATGAGCCACCTCCTCGCCCTCGACCAGGGCACCTCCAGCACCCGCAGCATCGTGTTCGATCGCCAGGGCGGCATCGCCGGGATGGCGCAGCGCGAGCTCGCCCAGCACTACCCGCAGCCCGGCTGGGTCGAGCACGACCCGATGGAGATCTGGCGGGCGCAACGAGAGACCATGGCCGAGGCCCTCGCCCGGGCGGGCATCGGCGCGGAGGCGGTGCGGGCGATCGGCATCACCAACCAGCGCGAGACCACGATCGTGTGGGACCGCAAGACCGGGCAGCCGGTGCATAACGCCATCGTCTGGCAGGACCGGCGCGCCGAGCCGGCCTGCGCCGCGCTGCGCGAACGCGGCCTCGAGCCCATGATCCTCCGAAAGACGGGCCTGCGCCCGGACGCGTATTTCTCGGCGACCAAGCTCCAGTGGATCCTCGACCACGTCCCCGGGGCGCGGGCGCGGGCCGAGGCCGGCGAGCTCGCTTTCGGCACGGTGGATAGCTGGCTGATCTGGCGGTTGACGGGCGGCCGGCGCCACCTCACGGACGTCAGCAACGCCTCGCGCACGATGCTGCTGGACGTGCACCGCAACGCCTGGGACGAGGACCTGCTCGGGGAGCTCGGGATTCCCGCCTCGATGATGCCCGAGGTGCTGCCCTCGGCGGCGGATTTCGGCGAGACCGAGGCCGGGCTGCTGGGCCGCCCCCTGCCGATCCGCGGAGTCGCAGGCGACCAGCAGAGCGCGCTGTTCGGCCAGGCCTGCTTCCATCCGGGGATGGCCAAGAACACCTACGGCACCGGATGCTTCATGCTGATGCACACGGGCTCGCGATTCCAGGCCTCGGCCAACGGGCTGGTGACCACCAGCGCGGCGCAGACCGGCCCGCAGCCGGAATACGCCCTCGAGGGCAGCGTGTTCGTGGGCGGCGCGGTGGTGCAATGGCTGCGCGACGGCCTGCGGGCATTCGAGCGCAGCGGCGACATCGAGGGGCTCGCGCGCTCGGTGCCGGACTCGGGCGGGGTGATGTTCGTGCCCGCCTTCACGGGCCTGGGGGCGCCCTACTGGAACGCGGAGGCGCGCGGCACGATCGTGGGCCTGACGCGCGGCACCACGATGGCGCACGTGGCGCGCGCCGCGCTCGAGAGCATCGCCTACCAGAGCGCGGCCCTGCTCCAGGCGATGGGCCGCGACGCCCTGGCCGCCGGCGCCACGCCGCTGGCCGAGCTGCGGGTCGACGGCGGGGCCAGCGTCAACGACCTGCTGATGCAGTTCCAGGCCGACCTGCTGGGGATTCCGGTGCTGCGGCCCGCCATGGTCGAGACCACGGCGCTGGGCGCGGCGCTGCTGGCGGGCCTCCAGGCCGGCGTCTACCAGGACCGGGACGAGATCTCGAGCCTGTGGCGGCTCGAGCGCCGCTTCACGCCCACGATGGCGCGCGACCAGGCCGAGGAGCGCCTGGACCGGTGGGCGCGGGCGGTGCGCCAGGCCTGCGCCCCCTGAGCAGGAGGCAAAACGGCATAGAATGTGCCTTCCGGCATCCCGCCGCGCCGGCCGCCCCACGGAAACCGCCATGCTCAAGAACATCGTCCTGATCCTCGCGATCTTCGTCGTCATCCTCCTGGCCCTGAGCTTCGGCGAGACGGCGTTCCACGAGGTCTTCGCGTGGATCTCGGCCCTCACCGGCGTCCTGGTGCGCAATTTCGGCGAGCTGTTCGACGCCGTCGCGCTCTACCTGCGCCTGCACACCGGCAAGGTCCTGCTGGCCCTGCTGCTGACGATCCCGATCAGTTTCTGGGTGCTGCGCTCGCGCCGGGACGTGCTGGCCGCGCCGTCGGCGCAGCGCAAGATCGCCATCGTCCTGGCCCTGTTCCTGGGCTGGCTGGGCGCGCACCGCTTCTACCTCGGCCAGGTCGGCTGGGGCCTGGGCTACCTGCTCATCTGGTATTGGTTCACCCCGCTGGCGGTGATCCTGGGCCTGGTCGACGCGATCCGCTATCTGTTCATGGACGAGGAGGCCTTCGCGGCCTCGCGCCAGCCCTGAGACACGAGCATCCGCCCCCGCCAGCCCCCATGCGATTCCTGATCCTGCCCACCGGCCGGGCCGCCGACGGACGCGCCGACGAGGACCTGATCCCGCAGGCGGCGGCGCTCGGACCGGTCGCCAGGGTCTGGGAGGCGCCCCGGGGGCTGGTGGTGCCGCGCACCTACACCGCCCGGGCGGGCTTCGCCCAGGCCTCCGAGGCCTTCGCCCGCGAGGGCTGGCCGATCGCGGTCCGCCAATCGGGCGGCGGCGTGGTGCCGCAGGGCCCCGGCATCCTCGACCTCAGCCTCGCCCTGCCCCTCCAGGGACGGCCCCTGGACCATTCCGAGGCACTGTATCGTCTGATCTGCGCAATCATCCAGGCCGCCCTGGCCCCGTTCGGCATCGAGGCCCGCGCCCAGGCCGTGGAAGGCTCGTTCTGCGACGGGCGGTTCAACCTGGCGGTCGGCGCGCCGGCCCGCAAGGTCGTGGGCACCGCGCAGGTCTGGCGCCGCATCCCGGACGGGCCGCCTGGGCGGCACGTCGGCCTGGTGCATGCGCTGATCCTCGCGCGGGTCGACCCGGCCGCCCTGACCGGGCTGGCCAACCGCCTGGAGGAGGCGCTGGGCGCCGACCGGCGCTACCTGCCCGAGCGCATCGCCTCGCTGGACGCGCTGGCACCCGACCCGCGGCCGGAGTTTCCCGAGGCGCTGAGGGCCGGCCTGGAGGAGGCGCTGCGCGCCGACTGGCCCGAGCTCACCAGGGATCGCTGAGCGGCCCGGGCGCGGGGGCCTCGCCGGCCAGGCGCGCCAGGGCGCGCGGCAGATCGGGCTGCGCACCGTCCTCGCCCAGGCGATCGAGCAGCCCCATCCGGCGCAGCTTGCCGGCCACGCGCGCATTGGCGCCGCACAGCAGCAGACGCACGCCGCGCCCCTGCAGGTCGACGGCCAGTTCCTCGAGGGCCTGCAAGGCGGTCGCGTCGGCGAAGGGGACGCGCTCGAGCCGCAGCACCAGCGCCTTTGCGCGTGAACCCGCCAGGGCATGGCGCAGGCGCTCGACCACCGCGAAGAACAGCGGGCCGTTGACCTCGCGGACCTCGATGCCGGGAGGCAGGCGCTCGAAGCTCCCGGCGCCCAGTTCGCGGCGCAGGAGTTCCTCGCCCTGCGGCACGACGTCGACGCTGTCGGCCATGCGGCGCAGGAAATGCAGCACGGCCAGCACGATGCCGATGTTCACCGCCACCACCAGGTCGGCGAACACCGTCAGGAGGAAGGTCACCATCAGGATGATGACGTCGGCGCGCGGAGCGCGGCGCGCGAGCCGGATGAAGCGCGGCGCCTCGCTCATGTTCCAGGCGACGACAAACAGCACCGCCGACAGCGTGGCGAGCGGGATGTGGCGCGCCAGGGGCGCCAGCAGCAGCAGGACCAGCAGCAGGGTCGCCGCATGGACGATGCCCGCCAGCGGACTGTTGCCGCCGCTGCGGATGTTGGTGGCGGTGCGGGCGATCGCGCCCGTGGCGGCGATGCCGCCGAACAGCGGCGAGAGGATGTTGGCGAGCCCCTGCCCGATGAGCTCGGCATTCGAATCATGGCGCGTACCCGCCATGCCGTCGGCGACCACGGCCGACAGCAGGGACTCGATGGCGCCGAGCATGGCGATCGCGAAGGCCGGCCCGATCAGGCTGAGCAGGCGGTCGAGCGACCATTGGGGCCAGGCGAATGCCGGCAGGCCGCGCGGAATGTCGCCAAAGGCGCTGCCGATGGTGGCGACCTGGTGGAACTGGAACAGGCCCTGGACCAGGGTGGCGGCCACCAGCGCGAGCAGCGGCCCGGGCACGCGGCGCAGGACGTGCACCCGGCGCGGCAGGAGCACCAGGGCGAGCGAGCCCAGGCCGAAGGCGGTCGTGAGCGGGTCGAGCTGCGGGAAGGCCTGCAGGAGCTGCCAGAGCTTTTCATGGAAGTGGCGCCCGTGCACGGCGGGCAGGCCGAAGAAATCCTGCCATTGCCCCACCCAGATGATGACGCCGATGCCCGCGGTGAAGCCGATGATCACCGGCATCGGGATGTAGCGGATCACCGCGCCCATCCGGGCCAGGCCGAAGCCGCAGAGCATCAGGCCCGCCATCAGCGTGGCAAGCTGCAGGCCGTCGACGCCGTGGTCGGCCACGATGCCCGAGAGGATGACGATGAACGCGCCGGTGGGGCCGGCGATCTGGACGCGGCTGCCGCCGCACACGGACACCACCAGCCCGGCGATGATGGCCGTGTACAGGCCTTGCTCGGGCTTGACCCCGGAGGCGATGGCGAACGCCATGGCCAGCGGCAGGGCAACGACGCCCACGATGACGCCGGCCACGATGTTGGTCAGCCAGTGACGCGGGGCCAACAGGCCGGCCCGCCGGGCCTCGAGCAAAGCGAACATGACTCTACCGGTGAAAGGCGGGGATTATATCGTCGAAAGCCTGACATTCCGCTGGATGTGGGCTCCGCCGGAGGGGCTTTCCTGGAGGGGCTTTGCCGGAGGGCCGGCCCGCCCCGCCCTTCCGGGCCGGAGCGGCAGCGCGTTGGAAGCGCGCTAGAATACAGCCCTTCCAACGCTACGCAGGCCCATCCCGTGAGAAAAATCGTACGCGCAAAATTGCATGGCATCCGCGTGACCGGCGCGGACCTCGATTACCACGGCTCGATCACGCTGGACCCCGATCATTGCGAGGCCGCCGGAATCCTGCCCATGGAGTTCGTGGACATCTGGAACAAGCACTCGGGGGCGCGCATCAGCACCTACGTGATCTACGGCGAACGCGGCTCGCGCTGCTGCATCCTGAACGGCGCCGCGGCCCGGACCTGCCAGCGCGGCGACGAGGTCATCATCTGCAATTCGGAATACATCAACGAGTCGGCCCTCGAGGGCATCAAGCCCGTGGTCCTCACCTTCAATCCGGACAACAGCGTGCGCGAGCGCCTGGGCTACGCCGTCGGCCGCGACCCGCAGGGCCGGCTGGATTTCCGCATCCTGCGCCTGGACGAGTGAGGCCACCAGGCCACCAGACCAGCATGCCTGCCGCATGAGCACGGGCATGCCGATCGCACCCTCGCGCTGAGGGACAGCGCCCGACGTTGACGGGCGGCGCCAGAACCACCCTCCAAATGCACGTCCCAGTATATCTGCTATGAGCGCGGGTTTATTGAGGGGCGTCCACCCCGTGCCCATAATTCCAGCAAGGACGCATCATATCGATGATGCGAATGGAAGGGCCGGGCTCATTCAGTCGATCGAGAGCCGGCGGCCGCGGACGGAGCCGATCGATGACGGATTTCAAGGGCGTCTACGCCAATCTACCCACCCCTTTCGATGACGGCGGAGATTCGCTCGACCTTCGCCGCACCGACATCCTGATCGATTTCCTGCTGGAGCGGGGAATACACGGGATGGGCTGCCTGCTCAGTTCGGGGGAATATCCTTACTTGAACGAGTCGGAGCGCAATGAATTCACGCGGCGGGTCGTCGAGCGGGTGGCGGGGCGCGTGCCGGTCATCGTCGGCGTCTCGGCGCTCACCACGAGGGACGCGAAGGCGCTCGCACGCGAGGCGGAGAAGGCCGGCGCCGATGCCGCCATGGTGATGCCGATCCAGTATTGGCCGATGAAAACCCATGAGGTGATCGACCACTTCAAGAGCATTTCCGATGCCACCTCCCTGCCCCTCGGCATTTATGACAATCCCCGCCTGGGGGCGGCGCCGTTCACCGTGGACATGTATGCGACGCTGATGTCCACGGCAAACGTCAGGCTGAGCAAGGACAGCTCGACCGTGCTGATGAAGATCCCCCACGTCAGGGAGGCCTGCGGAAACGGGATTTCCATCCTGCACGGCAATCACATGGAAATGCTGCCCGCCTATCTGCTGGGCGCCCCGGGAGTCTGCAACGCCATCGCCAGCGTCCTGCCGGATATCTGCCTGGAACTATACGAACTCAGCGTCATCCAGCGGAATTGGGAGGAGGCCCGGCGGCGTTTCGAGGAAGTCCTGCCGGTTTTTCGCTTTTTCGAAGAGCATTCCCTGGCACGCTGCGTCAAGGAGGCGTCGGAGATGATGGGGCGTCCCCTCGGCCCGCAGCGAAGGCCACTGACGGGGCTGGGCACCGAGGACCGGCAGGCGCTGGCGTCGATTCTGCGGCGCTTCGGCTACCTGGATTAGGCCGTCTCCCGAGGGCCGGCCGTCACCATCGATGGCCGGCCGGCCATTGCCGGATTTTGTGGATACCGATATGAAGCTGCATTGCACGATCACGTCCCCCTACGCCCGAAAGGTCTGGGTCGTCGCCCACGAAACAGGGCTGGCGGACCGCATCGCCAGGATCGCGACGAATCCGCATGCGGACGAATACCTGCGCATCGATAATCCATTGTGCCGGGTCCCGACGCTGATACTGGATGATGGAGAGGCCCTTTTCGACTCCCCGGTGATTTGCGAGTACCTGGACAGTCTGCACGACGGCCCCAAGGTGATTCCCGCGTCGCCCGAAGCCAGGTGGCGGGCATTGCGGCTGCAAGCCTTGGGCGACGGCATCCTGGATGCGAACGTGTCGCGCCGCAATGAAGGCTTGAGGCCCGCGAACGAGCGATCCGCCTCCTGGATCGAGCGCCAGCTCATGGCGGCGGAGGCCGCCTATGCGTGGCTGGAAACCCGATCCGAACAACTGGCCGTGCGGGGCACGCCGACCATAGGCCAGATAGCCGTCGCCTGCGCGCTGGGATACAACGAGGTCCGGTTTCCGGCCGAAGACTGGAAAACAGGACATCCGCGCCTCGCCGCCTGGCTGGAAGAAATGGAGGAACGCCCGAGCATGCGCGCGACCCATTACCGGACCCTGAAATCCACCCTGCCCCCGGGAATGATCAAGGAGGGGCCATCGAAGGGCGGCTAGGCGAGGGTGGTTGGGAATATCGGGAGGAGACCTCGGCGGCCGGCCCTAGGACCCCGCCATGCCGGATTTCGAGATGTCGCGCGCCATGTCGAAGAGTTTTCTCGCCAGCGGGGTCGCCGTGTTGCGCCGCACGATGGCGACCACGCGGCGCTTCAGGGCGGGTGTGATGGGCTGGATCTTGACCAGCCTGTATTCCGCCAGCATCCGGTCGGGAATCCGGTCGGGCAATATGCAGCGGCCGACGCCGGAGGCCACCAGTTGCAGTATCACTTCCAGCGTATTGGCCTCGGCGACGATCCGGTCCTCGAGATGCGCCGATCTCAGCATTTCTCTCAAGGCATAGCTGCGGGGATAGCTCACCAGCGGAAACCTGCTGGCCGCCAGGTCCGTGTCGACGGCGACGTCGGCCTCCTCCTGGCGGGCGATCATGCACATATTGTTGTCGAACAGCGGCACGGATTCGATCTGGTCCGATGCGACGGCCGAGTCGTACAGGAAGCCGATATCGACGAGTTTCTTTTCGACCAGCTCCACGACATTGGGAGAGCCGCCGGAAGTCACCGACAGATTGATGCCGTTCTGCCGGCTGATGAATGCGTCCAGCAGGATGGATACGAAGCCCAGGCCGATGGTGTAGGTCGTCGCGATCCTGAGCTTGCCGTTCGTGACGCCCTCCCTGTCACGCAGGAACACGATGGCCGCATCGATCTTGTCGTAGCTCGCCTTGGTTTCCAGCCGGAATCTTTCGCCCGCGCTGGTGAGTTTGATGCCATGTCCGGTGCGCTCGAACAGGGGTTTCTGCACGAAGGCCTCGAGGGCCGAGAGCTGGCGGCTCAGCCCCGATTGGCTGATCCCGATTTCGGCGGCGGCTTTCGACAAGGAGGAGCATTCCGCGATCTTGAGGAAATATCGGATCTTGGTGTCAATGTTGTTGACTTTCATCGCGATATCCCCCGGCATGATGCACGCCTGGAATCACCGGGCGTGCTTTGTCGCGGACCGATCGAAGCGTATGAAATCCCTGTGCCCGAACTGCTGGATGAGCAGGAAGCGGCAGCGCGCGGGATGCGGATTGTAGGTCCTGTGCACGGTGGGCGGCTCTACCTTGGCGGCCTGCCCGACGCGCAGGATCAATTCGCGCTGGACTTCTCCTGTCTCGGAATCGATGCTCTGGACGTTCACCTCGCCTTCGAGGCAGTAGAAGATGTCGTTGCCATCCGTGTGGAAATGGGGCGGCACCTCCTCGCCGGGCGCGAGGGTGAACTCGGTGACGGTCAGCGTGTCATTGCCGGCGACCTTTTTCCGCGCGGCCACGGCATACATGCCGCTGCGGAGTTCCTCGCCCTCGAAAAGAGTCAATGAATCCATGATCGCTGCTCCATGCGGTGGACATGAGCGGGCCCGATATATTTTCAGGCTTTAATGGATTGTACTCTCGATACTTGCGGGCGCCGCCCGCGCGGTCCTACAATTGCGACGTTACACGAGCGTCGCTAGGGGTGCCGCGTGCGCGGCTGAGACAGTCCCTTCGAACCTGATTGAGATCATCCTCGCGCAGGAAAGCGGCTAGTCTCGGCCGCCCTGCGGCCAGCGCCTTTTTCCCGTGCTCACGACCAAAGGCGCAGCATGGCTCTCCCCTCATCGTCCCCCTCCCCCGCCAACCAGGCCCTAGCGCCGCTGCCCGATGCGCAGCGCGTCTTCGGCTGGCGCGAGCACGCCGCCCTGTGGTTCAGCCTGGGCGTGGGCCTGCTCGTCATACAGATCGGCGCCTACCTGGTCCCCGCCCTGGGCGTGCGCGATGCGCTGGCGGCGGTGGTGTTCGGCTCGGTCCTGGGCGCCGGGCTGCTGGCCTGGGTGGCCCGCCTGGGCTGCGACAGCGGCCTGTCCAGCGCCGGCCTGATGCACGCCGTCTACGGCAGCCGCTTCGCGCGCCTGCCGGTGTTCCTGAACATCGTCCAACTGATCGGCTGGGCCACTTTCGAGCTGGTCGTCATGCGCGACGGCACCGTGGCGATCGGGCGCGAGGCCTTCGGCCTGGAGCTCGGCCTGGCGCTGCCGACCCTGTTCTGGGGCCTGGTGGTCATGGCCCTGCTGTGCGGTTCCATGATCACGCTGGTGCGCCGCTTCGTCAGCCGCTTCGGGCTGCCGCTGGTGATCGCCTCGCTGGTCTGGCTGAGCGTCCAGTTCCTGATGAAGCTCGATGCCGAGGGGCTGCGCGAGGCCTGGCTGCGGCCCGGCACGGGCGGGCTGGGGGTGTTCGGCGCGCTGGACCTGGTGATCGCCATGCCGGTCTCGTGGCTGCCGCTGGTGGCCGACTACGCCCGCCACGGACGCAGCGGGCGCGCCGCGCTCGGCGGCACCTGGGTGGGCTACACGGTGGCGAACATCTGGTGCTATGCCCTGGGCGTGCTGGTGATCACGGCGGCCGGGGCGGGCACCGACATGATCGCCGCCCTGCTGCTGGCGCAGGGCGGCCTGGTGGCGCTGGGGCTGATCCTGGTGGACGAGCTGGACAATACCTACGGCGACCTGTATTCGGGCTCGATCTCGGCGCACAGCATCGCGCCGCGCCTGAGCGTGCGCGGCTGGGGCGTGGGGCTGGCGGCGCTGTCGATCGCGCTCGCCATGATCCTGCCCATGCACAGCCTGGAGCCTTTCCTGCTGACGCTCAGTTCGGTGTTCGTGCCGCTGTTCGGCACCATCCTGGGGCGCCTGGGGCTGGCCCACGCGCCGGCCGTCGCCTCCGGCCGGGGCCTGCACGCGGTCCCGGCGGCGATATGGGTGCTGGGCATCGCCTGCTATCACGCGCTGGCGCAATGGGCGCCGCAATACGGCAGCGCCCTGCCGACGCTGGCGCTGACCTTCGTCCTGGGCGCCCTGAGCGCGCGCGGCGCCGGACGGCGCGCGCTGCCGGCCTGAGGTCGCGTGGCTGGCGGCGCGGGGCTGGCGGCGCGTGGCTGGCGGCGCGGGGGCTGATGTTGCCGCGCTGACGTTGCCGGGCCCGGCGCCGCGGGCTCCAGGTTCCCCGCGGGGCGCCGAGCCCGTATGATGCAAGCTTCGACGACTCTCACGGAAGACGAGGCCATGGACAATCCATTCATGCGGGCGGCCATCGAGGAGGCGCGCAAGGGGCTGGCCGAGGGCGGCATCCCCATCGGCTCGGTGATCGAGCATCACGGGCGCATCATCGGCCGTGGCCACAACCAGCGGGTGCAGAAAGGCAGCGCCATCCTGCACGGCGAGATGGACGCGCTCGAGAACGCCGGCCGCCAGCCGGCCGACATCTACCGCGAATCGGTGCTCTACACCACCCTGTCGCCCTGCGCCATGTGCAGCGGCACCATCCTGCTGTATGGCATCCCGCGGGTGGTCATCGGCGAGAATCAGACCTTCATGGGCGAGGAGGATCTGCTGCGCTCGCGCGGGGTCGAGCTCCAGGTCCTGCAGGATCCCGAGTGCCTGGAACTGATGCGCCGCTTCATCGCCGAGAACCCGACCCTCTGGAACGAGGATATCGGGGTCTGAATTCGCGCGTCCCGCGAAACGGGCACACCGCAAAAAACCCGCTCCCCTTGCGAGGAGCGGGCCGCGGCTGGCGGCACCGGCCCGTTTCGGGCCGGTGCCGCCGGTGCGCGTCAGGAGCGCTGCGTGGCGAGCGCGGCGTCGGAGGGGGCCGCGTCGGTGGCGCGGGAGCCCCGCAGCGCGGTCACGACCTGCCACATGACCGAGAGGCCGCCGGCGATGAACACCACGTCGCCGAAGGTCCGCATCCAGCGCAGGGTCTGGAGGATGTCCTGCTGCATGAAGGTCTCGCCGCGCGCCCACCAGGTGCCCTGGCTGACGCTGGCGTGGAACTGCATCAGGCCGATCGGCAGCAGGCTGAGGACGATCATCATCACCAGGCCGATGTTCAGGCACCAGAAGCCGGTGCGCATGAGGCTCTCGTTGAACTGCATGGCCGGGCGGATGTAGCGCAGCACGAAGATCGTGAAGCCCAGCGCGAGGAAGCCGTAGACCCCGAACAGCGCGGCGTGCGCGTGGACCGCCGTCGTGTTCAGGCCCTGGATGTAGTAGAGCGCGATCGGGGGGTTGACCATGAAGCCGAACACCCCGGCGCCCAGCATGTTCCAGAACGCCACGGCAACGAAGAAGGTCAGCGGCCAGCGCAGGTTTTCCATCCAGGGCGCGCGGGCCTTCAGGCGCCAGTTTTCCCAGGCTTCGTAGCCCAGCACCACCAGGGGGACCACTTCGAGCGCGCTGAAGGTGGCGCCGATGGCCATGATGGGCGTCGTGGTGCCCGAGAAATACAGGTGGTGCATGGTGCCGGGCACGCCGCCCAGCATGAACAGCACGGCCGAGGTCAGGCTGGCGGTGGTCGCGCCGCGGCGGGACACCAGGCCCATGGACGAGAAGATGAAGGCGAGCGCCGTGGTCGCGAAGACCTCGAAGAACCCTTCCACCCACAGGTGCACCACCCACCAGCGCCAGTACTCCATGACCGACAGGTGCGTGTGCTCGCCGTAGCTCAGGCCGGCGGCGTAGAACAGGCCGATGGCGATCACCGAGGCGCTGAACAGGGCGAGCAGGTTCTTGTCGCCCTTGGCCTTGAAGGCCGGCACGATGCCGCGCAGCATCAGGAACAGCCAGAAGGCCACGCCCAGGAACTTGCCGATCTGCCAGAGGCGGCCGAGTTCGACGTATTCATAGCCCTGGTGCCCGAGCCAGAAGTTCCACTCGGCCGGCATCAGGTGCGCGATCGCCAGGAAGTTGCCGCTGAAGGAGCCGACGACCACCAGGATGAGGGCCCAGAACAGGATGTCCACGCCGAGCTTCTGGAACTTGGGATCCTTGCCGCCGTTGATGATGGGGGCGAGGAACAGGCCCGCGGCCAGGAAGCCGGTGGCGATCCAGAACAGCGCCGCCTGGATGTGCCAGGTGCGCACCAGCGAGTACGGCAGCCATTGCGAGACATTGATGCCGTAGAAGGTCTGGCCCTCGACGGTATAGTGCGCGGTGAAGCCGCCGATGAAGACCTGCGCCGTGAACAGCGCGACCACCAGGAACAGGTACTTGCCCAGGGCGCGCTGCGAGGGCGTCAGCCGCATCTGCAGGATGGGGTCGCGCGCCGGCGCGGGCTCCTCGGCATGATCGCGGTGGATGAAGGCCCAGCCCCAGACCAGCAGGCCGACGCCGGCGATCAGCACGACCACGCTGATGATGGACCACATCACGTTCTCGGGCGTGGGCGTGTTGCCGATCAGCGGCTCGTGGGGCCAGTTGTTGGTGTAGGTGGCGCTCATGCCCGGACGCTCGGTGGCGGCCGCCCACGCGGTCCAGAAGAAGAAATCGCCCAGGTAGGCGCGCGCCTGCGCGCCGGGCAGGGTGTCTTCCTTCATCGCGAAGCTCTCGCGCGAGGAGCGCAGCGCCGGCTCGTCGCCAAAGAGCTTGTCATAGTAGGAGGCGGTCTGCGCCATGGCCCGCGCGCGCCGCTCGGACACCGTCACCGTGCCGGTGGCCGGATCGAAGGTGTTCTTGCGGTATTCCTGCTCGAGGCGATGCTGCAGCACCCTCTGGGAATCGCCGTCCAACTGGGCGTAGGGCACGCCGGCCAGATCCTGCGCGGCCAGGTCGAGCCACGCGGTCAGCTCGCGGTGCAGCCAGTCGGCGGTCCAGTCCGGCGCCTGGTAGGCGCCGTGCCCCCAGATCGACCCGACGGTCATGCCGCCCGCGGACTGCCAGGCGCTCTGGCCCTTGAGGATGTCCTCGTGGGTCATCAGCACCTTGCCGGAGGTGGTCGCCACCTGCTGCGGGATGGGGGGCGCCTGGTTGTAGACCTCCTTGCCCATCCACCCCAACAGGGCGAATGCCACTGCCAGGACGCCGATCAGCGTCCACCATAACTTCTTATACTCACCCATTCTGCGCTCCTTCTGCAGCATTCAGGCATTCTCGACACGGCGCCGGATGGCGCCCCTTGATGACTTCAGCGGATTAACAAGCAAATGCCGTGCCAGGTGATAACCCTTAGAGGACTACTGATCTATATCAAATAGGGTATTTGCAACCCTTTAAAAAATGGTATAAACAACCGTTAAATTGTCATTTGTACCCTCATGGAAAATCAGCTACTGGCCGACCTGGCCGAGGCCCTCCCCGATGGCGTGCGCCTGCAGCGCGCCGCGCTCGCCATCCGCAACGCCTTCTCGTGCGACGCGGTGGGCCTGCTGGCGCTCGATGGCGAGGACACCCTGCGCCTGGTGGCCGCCTCGGGCCTGGCGCACGAGGCTCTGGGACGGCGTTTCCTGGTGGCCCAGCACCCGCGCTTCGCCACCATCCTGTCGCGGCGCGAGCCGACCTGGTTCGACCAGGACAGCGTGCTGCCCGACCCCTACGACGGCCTGCTGGACGACCGCAAGGGCTCGCCCCTGCCGGTGCACGACTGCATGGGCATGACGCTCTACAGGAACGAGCGGCCCTGGGGGATCATGACGCTGGACGCGCTGACGACGGGCGCCTTCGACGAGGCGGCGCGCGCCCGGTTGCGGCGCCTGGGCCTGATCCTGCAGGCCGCCGTGCGCCTGACGGATCTCGAGCGCGAAAACCGGCAACTGCGCCAGCTCGGCAGCAGCCAGCACGGCATCGAGCGCATCGGCGAGGAAACCGAGATCCTCGGGCACAGCGAGGCCATCCAGTCCCTGCTGCACGAGCTGGATCTGGTGGCCGACTCCGACCTGCCCATCCTGCTGCTGGGCGAGACGGGCGTGGGCAAAGAGCTGTTCGCGCGCCGGCTGCACCGCCATTCGCGCCGCAGCCAAAAGCCCATGATCCACGTCAACTGCGCCGCCCTGCCCGAGTCCCTGGCCGAAAGCGAACTCTTCGGCCACGTGAAGGGGGCCTTCTCGGGCGCGACCAGCGACCGGCCGGGACGCTTCGAGGCCGCCCAGGGCGGCACCCTGTTCCTCGACGAGGTGGGCGAGCTGCCCCTGGGCCTGCAGGCCAAGCTGCTGCGCGCGCTGCAGAACGGCGAGATCCAGCGCCTGGGCACCGACGACGTCATCAAGACCGACGTGCGCATCATCGCGGCGACCAACCGCGACCTGAAGGCCAACACCCTCGCCGGCAATTTCCGCGCCGACCTGTACCATCGCCTCTCGGTCTATCCGGTGCCCATCCCGCCGCTGCGCGAGCGCGACCGCGACGTCCTGATCCTGGCCGGCCACTTCCTCGAGTTCAACCGGGCGCGCCTGGGGCTGCGCGGGGTGCGCCTGTCGTACGGCGCCGAGCGCGCCCTGCTGCGCTATCCCTGGCCGGGCAATGTGCGCGAGCTCGAGCACGTCATCAGCCGCGCCGCCCTCAAGATGCTCAGCCGGGGCGCCTCGCGCGACCAGGTCATGACCATCGGCCCCGAGCTGCTGGACCTCGACGTCCCCGAGATCCCCGCGGCCGAGGACCACTACGAAGGCCTCTACAACATCCAGCCCGAGGGCGCCCACGCCGCCGAGGCGCCGGCCGAGGACCCGGACCTCTACGACACCGAGCCCTTCTACGGACCCGGCACGCAGACCGCCCCGGACCTCGCCAGCCCCTCGGGCACGCGCCAGGAGGCCCAGGCCATCCGCGCCCTGCGCGAGAGCGTCGAGTCCTGCCAGCGGGCGGCCATCCAGCACGCCCTGGCGGCGACCAACTACAACTGGGCCCAGGCGGCGCGCGCGCTGCAGCTCGATCCCAGCAACCTGCACAAGCTCGCCCGCCGGCTGGGCCTCAAGGCCCGGCACTGAACTAAAATGCCCACGATCCGTCGCCGCAAGCCAACCCCAACAAGGACAAAGACAAACCATGGATTGGAGCAAGGTCTTGATCGAAAGCGGCCTGTGGCTGCTCAAAGCCTACGTCATCACGCTCGTGGCCTCGGTGGCCGCCGCCTGGTGCGTGATCCGCTTCACCCGCTGGGGACACCAGTTCTGGCAGCTCAGCAAGGATTATTTCTCGCCGCGTCGTAGCTGGCGGCCCGTGGCGGGCCTGGCGCTGATCCTGCTGCTGACGCTGTCGGCCGTGCGCCTGGACGTGCTGTTCTCGAATTGGTACAACACCATGTACACGGCCCTGCAAGAGATGAACGAGACGGGGTTCTGGCTGGCGATGCTGCTGTTCGCGCTGCTGGCGGCCGTGCACGTCGTGCGCTCGCTGTTCGACTTCTACGTGCAGCAGGCTTTCGTCATCCACTGGCGCACCTGGCTGAACGAGACCCTGCTCACGCGCTGGATGGACCGCCAGGCCTACTACCGGGGCCAGCCGCTCAGCCATCTGGCCGACAACCCCGACCAGCGGATCCAGCAGGACATCACCAACTTTGCGCAGGAATCCATTACGCTGGCCGTGGGCGTGATCAACGCCGTCGTCTCGACCATCGCCTTCACCCTGATCCTGTGGACGCTGTCGGGCCCCATGACCATGCTGGGCGTCGAGATCCCGCGCGGCATGGTGTTCCTGGTGTTCATCTACGTCTTTCTCGCCACTCTGCTGGCGATCCGCATCGGCCGCCCGCTGATCCGCCTGAACTTCCTGAACGAGAAATTCAACGCCGACTACCGCTATGCGCTGGTGCGCGTGCGCGAATACGCCGAGAGCATCGCCTTCTATCGCGGCGAGCGCGTCGAGGGCGGCGCCCTGCGGCGCTGGTTCGCCCAGGTGATCGCCAATGCCTGGGCCATCGTCTACCGGTCCCTGAAGTTCCTGGGCTTCAACTTCATCGTGACCCAGACGGCCGTCGTGTTTCCCTTCATCATCCAGGCGGCGCGATTCTTTTCCAAGCAGATCAGCCTGGGCGACCTGATCCAGACGGCCCAGGCCTTCGGGCGCCTGCAGGACAACCTGTCGTTCTTCCGCAATGCCTACGACAGTTTCGCCAACTACCGCGCCACCCTCGAGCGTCTGACCGGGTTCAACGACGTGATCGACGCCGCGCACGCCCTGTCGCTGCCGCCAGCGCGCGAGGACGGCGATCGCCTGGCCCTGCAAGGCGTGACGCTGCGCACGCCCGACGGCCGCCTGCTGCTCAAGGACCTCGACCTGGAGGTCGCGCCGGCCCGGCCCCTGCTGATCCGCGGCCCCTCGGGCTCGGGCAAGACCACGCTGCTGCGCATGATCGCCGGCATCTGGCCCTATGGCGAGGGCGAGATCGTGCGGCCCGCGGAATCGGCGCTGTTCCTGGCGCAAAAGCCCTATCTGCCGCTGGGCTCGCTGCGCGACGCCCTGCACTATCCCAACCCCGCCCCGGCGCAGGCCGACGCGCAGACCCGCGCGCGCGACCGCGAGGTGCTGCGGCAGGTGCAGCTCGGCCACCTCGAGGAACGGCTCGACGACGTCGAGGACTGGGGCCGCATCCTGTCGCTGGGCGAGCAGCAGCGGCTGGCCTTCGGCCGCCTGCTGCTCGCCCGCCCGAGCGCCGCCTTCCTCGACGAGGCCACCTCCGCCATGGACGAGGGCCTCGAGGACGCCATGTACCGGCTGGTGCGCGAGCAGCTACCGGACACCCGGCTGGTGAGCGTCGGCCACCGCAGCACGCTGCAGCGCCACCACGGCGAGCAGCTCGTCCTGGCGGGCGGCGCCGAGGGAGGCTGGTCGCTCGCGCCGATTTCCTGATCCGGGGTCCCGCGCGGCACGAGCCTTGCCGCGGAACGGGGCTGCGCGCCGCGCAAGGCCCCGGGCACGACGAGGCCCCGGCCCGGTCCGCCGCGCGGGCCTGTTAAGATCGCACCGATCGGGCTCGCCGAAGCGGGCCCGCGCATTTCCCAAGAAACGCCATGGACTACTACCTCATCAAGCATCTGCACGTCACGGCCGTGAGCCTGAGCATCACGCTGTTCCTGATCCGCGCCTACTGGTCGATCACCGGCTCCAGCCTCTTGCAGGCCCGCATCGTCCGCATCCTGCCCCACGTCGTGGACACCGTCCTGCTGGTGTGCGGCGTCATCCTGGCCGCCATGATCGGGCCCAACCAGCCCTGGATACTGACCAAGATCGTGCTGCTGCTCGTCTACATCGGCGTGGGCACCATCGCCATCAAGCGCGGCAAGACCCGCCGCACGCGCGCCATCGCCGCGCTCGTCTCGGTGGCCGTGTTCGCCTACATCGTGGGCGTCGCCATCCATCACGACTCGGCCTCGTGGTTCGCGTAGCGCCGCGCCCGGCCCGGGACGCGCGGCCGGACGGCGCCTACAGCATGCCCAGCAGGGCCTGCATCCCGAGGCTGCTGAGCGCCACCGCGGCCCAGGTGCCCAGGCCCAGCAGCGCGGGCCGCAGGCCGGCGGCCGCCATGCGGCGCAGGTCGGAGGACAGCCCGATCGCGGTCAGCGCCATGACGATCAGGAACTGCGAGGCCTGGTGCAGGGGCTCCTGCAGCGCCGGGGGCACCCAGCCCAGGGTGTGGACCGCCGAGGCGGCCAGGAACCACACGATGAACCAGGGAAAGATCCGCAGCAGCGACATGCGCGCCGCCGCGCGCCGCGCGCGCCAGGCCATCCAGGCCGCGAGGACCAGGCACACCGGAATGATGAGGGTGGCGCGGGTGAGCTTGACGATGGTCGCGATGTCGCCGGCCGCCACGCTGTAGCTGTAGCCGGCCGCGACCACGGAGGAGGTATCGTTGATGGCCGTCCCCGCCCAGAGCCCGAAACCCGCGTCGCTCAGCCCCAGGGCATGGCCAAGGAAGGGGAACAGCAGCACCGCCGCGATGTTGAACAGAAAGATCGTGGACACCGCCAGCGCCGTCTCATGGCCGTCGGACTGGAGGATGGGGGCCGTGGCCGCGATCGCGGATCCGCCGCAGATCGCGGTGCCCACGCCGATCAGCGTGCTCAGGCGCCCCGCCAGCCCCAGCCAGCGGCCCAGCGCCCAAGCGGCGGCGAAGGCCGTCGACAGCGTCACCAGGGTGACGGCGAGCGAGGCGCCGCCCGTGTCGACCACCTGCCCCAGGCTGAGGCTGAAGCCCAGGCCGATGATGGACCATTGCAAGACCTGGCGGGCGCAGTAGGCGACGCCCGGCGCGCACACTGGCGAGACGCCGACCGTGTTGCGCCAGGCCATCCCCAGCACGATCCCGAGCACCGGCCCGCCGATCAGCGGCAGCCACGCGCCCAGGCGCCAGGCCAGCAGCCCCAGGACCGCCGACAGCGCCAGGCCGTGCAGCCGCGACGGGCTGCGGCCGCGCCCGTCGGCGCTGGCGCCCCGTGCCGGCGCGGCGGAGGAAACGGCTCGTGGAATGGCGGAAACGGGAGGCATGAGGCGGGGGCATCCGAAATATGTTTATGACTCGCCGTTATTTTAGGAAAGCCGTTCTCATCAATAAATTCAGCAATCATTATCGATCGTATAAAATAAATTGATGTCCAATCCTACGGAGGGCCCATGCTCGGCATCAGCCTGCGACAGATCGAGGTCTTTGCCAGCATCGCCGCCACCGGCAGCGTGCGCGGCGCGGCCGAGCAGTTGCACCTCACGCAGCCGGCCATCAGCATGGCCCTGGCCGAGCTCGAGCGCCAGCTCGGCGCCCCCGTGTTCGACCGCGAACGCGGCCGCCTCAGGCTCAACGCCCGCGGCCGCGAGCAACTGCCCCAGGCGCGGGAAATCCTCGAGCGGCTGCGCGACATGCTGCGCGGCAATCCGGAACGCGCCGGCGAGCTCAGCGGCGAGCTGCGCATCGGCGCGAGCAATACCGTGGGCAATTACCTGGTCGGGGAACTTCTGGGGCCTTTCGTTGCCCGACATCCCATGGTTTCCCTGCAACTCGACGTGGGCAACACCCGCAGCATCACCCAAAAGCTCCTCGACCACGAGGCCGACCTGGCCTGCGTCGAGGGGCCGGTCAACCACCCCCGGCTCGAGACCCTGCCCTGGCGCACGGACGCGCTGGTGGTCTGCGCTGCGCCCTCGCACCCCCTGGCCGCCAAGGCCAGGCTGCGGCCCGAGGACTTCGCCGACGCCCGCTGGATCCTGCGCGAGCGCGGATCGGCCACCCGCAGCCAGACCGAGCAGGCCATGAGCGCCCTGCCGCCCGGCCGCATCCTGCTCGAGCTGGGCCAGATCGAGGCCATCAAGCAGGCCGTCATGGCCGGCCTCGGGATCGCCTGCCTGCCGTACGCGGCGACGCTGGACGCCGTCGCCACCGGGCGCCTGCGCGTGCTGCGCACGCCCTTCCTCGCGCTCGAGCGCCGCCTGTCCATCGCGCTGCACCGCGGCCGCTATCGCGGCGCGCTGATCGACGCCTTTCTCCAATCCCTCACGGAGCCACTCCATGCCCACCACTCGTAGATCCACCCCCGCCGTCCACAAGAGCGGCACGCTCTGCCAGGCCTGCAAGGCCTACGAAACGATCGCGCTCGTGCTGCAGGGCGGCGGCGCCCTGGGGGCGTACCAGGCAGGGGTCTACGAGGGCTTGCACGAGGCCGGCGTCGAGCTCTCGTACCTGGCGGGGATCTCGATCGGCGCGCTCAACGTGGCCATCCTGGCGGGCAATCCGCCCGAACGGCGCATCGAGCGGCTGCGGGAATTCTGGAGCACGATCTGCCAGCCCTATGGCGGCCTGCCCTCCAACCCCATGCTCGAGGCCAGCCTGTTCCAGATCAACGACCTGGCGCGCCAGTTCATCGGCGGCCTGAACGCCGGCAGCGCCCTGCTGCTGGGGCAGAAAGGCTTTTTCCGGCCGCGCTTTCCGCCCGCGGCCTTCATGCCGCTGGCCGAGCCGGCCTGCGTGGGCTACTACGACACCCGCCCCCTCAAGGACACGCTCGAGCGGCTGTGCGACTTCGACCGCATCAACGACGGCGGGGTCCACGTGTCGGTGGGCGCGGTGAACGTGCGCTCGGGGAACTTCGCGTATTTCGACAACCGGCGCACGCGCCTGCGGCCCGAGCACTTCATGGCCTCTGGGGCGCTGCCCCCCGCCTTCCCCGCGGTCGAGATCGACGGGGAATACTACTGGGACGGCGGACTGGTCTCGAACACGCCCCTCACCGAGGTGCTGACCGAGCACCCCGAGCGCGACACCCTGGTGTTCCAGGTGGACCTCTGGAGCGCGCGCGGCGCCGTGCCGCGCAGCATCCGCGACGTCGACGACCGCGTCCAGGACATCCGCTATTCCAGCCGCACCCGCGCGATCACCGAGCAGATGCGCGCATACCGCAAGATGCAGCGGGCCCTGCGCGACGTGCTGAACCAGGTGCCGGCCGAGATCCGCGAACGGGATCCCTCCTGCCGCGTGGCCGAAACGCTCGCCGGCCACAAGCGCTACAACATCATCCACCTCATCTACCGCAACAAGTCCTACGAGCAGCACCACCGGGACTACCAGTTCGGCCTGACCACGATGCGCGAGCACTGGGAGAGCGGCCTGCAGGACATCCGCAACACGCTGGCCCACGAGGAATACCTGGCCATGCCCGACAACATCGCCGGCTTCGTCACGCACGACGTGCACCGCGACGAGATCGAGCGGACGATGCGCGGCGAGCGCGAGGCGGGCGGCGATGAGCGGCCCTAGGCTCTTGCGCCGCAGGACGACGGCCGGCCGGCGCAGGTGAGTGCAGGCGCCGCCGGGCCAGCCGCCGAGGGTCGGAAAGCCGCCGCCACCCGCCCGGCGCGAGGACCTCCCTAGCGCCGCCCGAGCACGACCGCGCTGACCGCCACGAACACCGTCCCGGCGATTTGCATGGCGGTGATCGGCTCGCCGAGGAACACGTAGGCGAGAAACAGGATCGACACCGGGCCGATCAGGCCGAGCTGGGCCGCCAGCGGCGCGCCGATGCGCGCCACCGACCACATGACCATGAAGGTGGGCAGCACCGTGTTGAACACCGCGTGGACGAGCGAGAGCTGGTAGACCGGCCAGGGCACCGACAGGCCGTCCCATCCCCGGAGCGCGAAGAAATGCGCCATGGTCACCGCCGCGGAGACCGACATCGCATAGGCCGCCAGGCGCGTCGCGGTGACGCGCTCGACCAGCTCGCCCGCGCCGATCAGGTACAGGGCATAGGAAAACGCGGCCCCCAGCACGCACAGCGAACCGATCACGACGCCCTCGCCGCTGAGCGACAGGTCGCCCCAGAACACCAGGGCCACGCCGAAGTAGGCCAGGCCCATGGCGATCCACTGGCGCCGCGCGATCCGCCGCCCGAGGAAGCTCGCCGAAACCAGCAGGACGAACGTCGGGGCGAGGAACAGGATCAGGCGCTCGAGCCCGGCGGAGATATATTCCAGGCCCACGAAATCGAGGAAGCTCGACAGGTAATAGCCGATGAACCCGAGGAAGACGATCCGCAGGCCGTCGCGCCGGTCCAGCCGGGCGATGTGGCCCAGGCGCGCGCGCCGCGCCTGGGTCCAGGCGATCGCGAGAAAGAACGGCAGCGACAGCATCATGCGAAAGCCCATGACGTCCAGCGCGTCCACCCCGTAGCGGTAGGTCAGCTTGGCGACGATCGCCTTGGCGGAAAAGAGAACCGCGCCCAGTCCCGCCAGCGCGAAGCCGGCCCAGAACACGCGCGGCGTCGGGGTTCCCAAGATATACTTGCCTAGTCAGATACTGATCGGTTAAGATTTTAGCATGTCACCCGATCCCAAAACGCCCGCCGGGGGCGCGCCCAAGCCGCCCGCCCCCTCCGGATCCACGTCCGCTGCTGCCCCGGCGGCCGCGCCCGGCGCCTCCCCTTCGGCGGCCGCCCATTCCGAGGCCGCGCCCGGCGCGTGCCGGTACTACCAGGCCAGCCCCGGGGCCCTCAGCCGTGACAACAACCTGGGCCTGCTGATCAAGCACGTCCACAGCCTGCTGCATCGCGTCATTGACCACAAGGCCGCCCCGCTGGGGCTGACCGCCATCCAATGGCGCCCCCTGATGCTGATCCACCACCAGGGCATCGACACGCCGGCGGGCCTGGCGCGCGCCATGCAGGCCGACACCGGCGCCCTCACCCGCACGCTCGACCGCCTCGAGGCCAAGGGATTCCTGCGGCGCGAGCCCTATCCCGAGGACCGCCGCGTCGTCAAGATCGTGCTCACCGACGAGGGCCGCGCCGTGGTCGGCCGGATCCTGCCGGTCATCGCCGACACCCTCAACCTCCACCTCGACGGGTTCTCCAATGACGAGATCCAGATGCTGTTCGGCCTGTTGCGCCGCATGATCGACAACGGTGAGCGCTACCTGCGCCAGGCCTCGGAGCCTGCGACGCCGCCCAGCGGCTGAGCGGCTGAGCGGCTGGGCGGTTGGGCGGTTGGCCGGTTGGCCGGCTGGGCGGTTGGGTGGCTGAGCGGTTGGGCGACTGAGCGACTGAGCGGTTGCCGGGCGCCGGACCCACGGTCCCCGCGTGCGGGCAGGCAGCGCCCGGCCGGGCATCCGGCACCGCAGGGGTATCCTTCCTGTTCATCGCAGCCATGCCGTCTCGCCGTGCGTTATATAATTGTCTAGTCAGATACAGACCAATCAATGATATTCAGCTTATTGTCAGCATGAAACCCCTGCTTCCCCTCGTTCTCGTCCTGGCCCTCTCGGCCTGCGCCCCCATGGACCCGGGCAAGCCGGCGGTCCAGCCGCTGGACGGCGCCGGCCTCGGCCTGCGGGACGGCGCCGCCGTCCAATGGCCCACCGCCCAATGGTGGCGGCGCTACCGGGATCCGCAGCTCGACGGGCTGATCGAGCGCGCCCTGGCCGGCAACCCCGGCCTGGACATCGCCGCCGCCCGCGTGCGCATGGCCAACGCGGCCGTGCGCAGCGCCCGCGCCCTGCAATGGCTGCAGGTCGACGCCCGCTATCGCATGACGCGCCAGCACTACAGCGAAAACTACATCTATCCGCCTCCACTGGGCGGCTCGATGGATACGGACAACAGCCTGACGCTGCAGGTCGATTTCGATCCCGACCTCTGGGGCCGGCAGCGCGCCCTCGCCGCCGCGGCCCGCTCCAGCGCGCTCGCCGCGCAGGCCGAGCAGCAGCAGTCGCGCGCCCTGCTGATCTCGGCGGTCGCCCAGAGCTATTTCCAGCTCCAGGACGCGCTGGCGCAGTCGGCGGCCCTCGAGGCCATCGTCGGCAAGCAGCAGGAGGCGCTCGACATCACGCGCGACCGCTACACCCACGGGCTCAGCACGCAGGTCGACGTGGACCAGGCCGATTCCGCCGTCTCGGCCGCCCGCGTGCAGCTCGCCCAGGCGCGCAACAACGCCGAGCTCCTGCGGCACCAGCTCGCGGCGCTCGCCGGCACGGGCCCAGACCGGTTGCCCGCCCTCGCGTCGCGCGAGGGCACGGCCCTGCCCGAGGGCGTCCCCGAAAGCATGCCGCTGTCCCTGCTCGGCCGGCGCGCCGACGTGGTCGCCGCGCGCCTGCAGGCCGAGGCGGCCGGCGCCGAGGTCTCGGCGGCGAAGGCCGAGTTCTTTCCGGACATCAACCTCTCGGCGTTCGCCGGCTTCATGTCCCTGGGCATGGACCAGTTGCTGCGCGGCGGCAGCCGCAGCTACGGCGTCGGCCCCGCCATCACCCTGCCGATCTTCCACGCCGGCGCGCTGAACGCCCAACTGGAAGGCCGCCGCGCCAACCGCGACCAGGCGATCGCGCACTACAACCAGACCGTGCTCGACGCCATGCGCGAGGTCGCCGACGCCAGCGCCTCGATCCGGTCCCTGCGCGAGCAGATCCGCCACCAGGAGGCCAGCCTCGCGGCCAGCACCTCCGCCTACGACATCGCGCTCAAGCGCTACCGCGCGGGCCTGGGCGATTTCGTGCAGGTCCTGCTCGCGCAAAGCGACGCCCTCACCCAATCGGTGCGCGCCACCGACCTGCGCGCCCGCGCCTACATCCTGGACGTCCAGCTCGCCACCGCACTGGGCGGCGGCTACGAGGCCGGGCAGGACGCTTCCGCCCATTGATTCCCGACGACCCATCGACCATGACTCCCGCAACCCAAGCCTCCGAAAACCCGCGCAAGCGCCTGCTGCTGCTCGCCACCCTGGTCTTCATCGCCATCGGCATCGCCTACGCCGTCTGGTGGTTCCTGTTCGCCGCCCGCTACGAATCGACCGACGACGCCTACGTGCACGGCAACCTGGTGCAGGTCACCTCGCAGATTCCCGGCACCATCGTCGCCATCGACGCCGAGGACACGCAGCACATCGAGCAGGGCGCGTCCCTGCTGACGCTGGATCCCAGCGACACGCGCATCGCGCTCGAGCAGGCCAAGGCGGCCCTCGCCCAGACCGTGCGCCGCACGCAGACCCTTTTCGTCCAGAACGACGCCCTCGCGGCGGAGGTCGCCATGCGCGAGGCCGACATCGAGCAGGCCCAGGCCGCGCTCGACAAGGCGCAAAGCGACCTGCAGCGGCGCAGCGCGCTGGGCGGCTCGGGCGGGGTCAGCGGCGAGGAGCTGCTGCACGCCCGCATCGCCGTCAAGTCCGCCCAGGCCGGCATCGCGCAGGCGCGGGCCGCCTACGCCGCATCCAAGGCCAAGCTGGAAACCAACCGGGCGCTCACCCGCGGCAGCACCGTCGCCACCCATCCCGACGTGCTGCACGCCGCCGACCAGGTGCGCAACGCCTGGCTCGCCGAGGCCCGCACCCGCATCGTCGCGCCGGTGGACGGGATGGTCGCCCAGCGCACGGCCCAGCTCGGCCAGCACATTCTGCCCGGCACCCCGCTCATGACCATCGTGCCCCTCGAACAGCTCTGGGTCGAGGCGAACTTCAAGGAAAACCAGATCCACGAGATGAAGCCGGGTCAAAGGGCCACCATCACCTCGGACCTGTACGGCGGCGCCGTCACCTACCACGGCACGGTGGTCGGCGTCTCGGCGGGCTCGGGCGGCGCGTTCTCGCTGCTGCCCGCGCAGAACGCCAGCGGCAACTGGATCAAGGTCATCCAGCGCATCCCCGTGCGCATCCGGCTCGATCCCGAGGAGCTGCGCGCCCACCCCCTGCGCGTGGGCCTGTCCATGCAGGTCGAGGTCGACCTGTCCGCGCCCGAGGCCGGCGCCGCGCCCGCCGAGCCGGCGCCGCAGCGCACCTCCGCCTACGCGCACGACGGCCAGCAGGTCGACGCGCTGATCCAGTCCATCATCCAGGAAAACCTCGGATCATGAGCGAGTCCCCGCCCCCGGCGGCCCCGCAGGACGGCGAGGCGCCGCGCGCCGCCGCCCCGGCCCCCGCCCAGCCCGCGCGCGAATACCCGCCGCTGGAAGGCAGCGCGCGGACCTTCGGCACGATCGCGCTGTCGGCCGCGGTGTTCATGAACGTGCTCGATTCCTCGATCGCCAACGTCTCCATCCCGACGATCGCGGGCGACCTGGGCGTGAGCGCGACCCAGGGCACCTGGGTGATCACCTCCTTCGCCGTGGCCAACGCCATCACCGTGCCGCTGACCGGCTGGCTGACGCAGCGCTTCGGCCAGGTCCGGCTGTTCGTCCTCTCGGTGCTGCTGTTCGTGATCAGCTCCTGGCTGTGCGGCTTTGCGTGGTCGCTGGAATCGCTGGTGTTCTTTCGCGTCGTCCAGGGCGCGGTGGCCGGGCCGATGATTCCGCTGTCGCAATCCCTGATGCTGGCCAGCTATCCCAAGGCCAAGGCCGGGATGGCGCTGGCGATGTGGTCCATGACCATCCTGGTCGGGCCGATCGCCGGCCCCCTGCTGGGCGGCTGGATCTCGGACAACTATTCCTGGTCGTGGATCTTTTATATCAACGTGCCGGTGGGCCTGCTGGCGGGCTGGGGCTCGTGGCAGGTCTACAAGGCGCGCGATTCGCGCCGCATGCACCTGCCCATCGACCGCATGGGCCTGTTCCTGCTGGTGCTGTGGGTGGGCGCGCTGCAACTGCTGCTCGACAAGGGCAAGGAGCTGGAATGGTTCGCCAGCCCCTTCATCTGCGTGCTGGCCGTGGTGTCGGCCATCGCCTTCGTCTATTTCGTCATCTGGGAACTGACCGCCCGCCACCCCATCGTGGACCTCACCCTGTTCGCGGGACGCAATTTCACCGCCGGGGTGGTCTCGCTGTCGGTCGCCTACGGGGTGTTCTTCGGCACCGTCGTCCTGTTGCCCCTGTGGCTGCAGAACACCATGGGCTACACGGCCACCTGGGCCGGCGTCGCCTCGGCGCCCGTCGGCATCCTCGCCATCATCCTGTCGCCCGTCGTCGGCAAGCTGCTCGCCAAGCACGATCCGCGCCTCATCGCCACCGTCGCCTTCCTGATCTTTTCCCTGATCAGCTACATGAGGGCGCAGTTCAACACCCACGTCGACCTGTACGCCGTCATGCTGCCGACCTTCATCCAGGGCGCGGCGATGGCGACGTTCTTCATTCCGCTGACCACCCTCACGCTGTCGGGCCTGAGCGCCGACCGCATCCCCGCTGCGGCCGGCCTGTCGAACTTCGCCCGCCTGGTCTGCGGCGCCTTCGGCACCTCGATCACCACCACCCTGTGGGACAACCGCGCCACCCTGCACCACAGCCGCCTGACCGAGGTCGCCCGCCCGGGCGAGCCGGCCTTCGACCACATCATGGGCGGCCTGCAGCAACTGGGCCTGAGCACCCGCCAGGGCGCCGCCCTGATCGACAACGCCATCAACCAGCAGGCCTACACCATGTCGGCCACGGACATCTTCTACGCCTCGGCGCTGGTCTTCCTGCTGCTGATCGGCCTGATCTGGACCGCCAAGCCCAAATCCGCCCGCCAGAACCTGTCCGGCGGCGCGGCGGGGGCCCACTAGTCGATAGGATTTATGCTATAGTTTCGCTTCTTTGCAATTCCCCGATAGCTCAGTCGGTAGAGCGACGGACTGTTAATCCGCAGGTCCCAGGTTCGAGCCCTGGTCGGGGAGCCAAGAATATCAAGGACTTAGGTGCACACCTAGGTCCTTTTCTTTTGCCCGTATGTGATGCGATATGTGAAGCCATCACATATACAGTAGTTTTCTGCCCGCCTGTAGCGCGGGCTTTTCCGCATGTAGGCCTCGCAGCAATGGGGCTGGCGCCTTCCATCCCCCCTCCCCGGGAATATATGGTGTCGCCATGGAAAGCACCCGGGCCGCCCCGCATGTAATGCCATAGAGTCTCCCAGCGGCCTGCCGCCGGGCTCGTGGGCGCCATGATGCCGCTCCAGCCACCGGCGAGGGTGGCTGGGATCGCGCAGCGGCTCTCCCCTGAATACCTTGGCGGCCATCACTCGAAGACGAATCCGACCCAGGCATTGGCACATTACTTGCTGCTCCGGCGTCATCCACGCAAAAAGGAGCACGAGATGGCCCTGATCGTTGCTGCTCGCTTCGACACCTTCGATGCCGCGCAGGTCGCCGCGGACCGGCTCATGGCCGCGGGTGTCACCGCGGACGATCTGTTCACTTTCTTTGTCAATCCGGCGGAGGGCCGCCACGGGGTGGGTGACGATCCGGCCTCCGGCGGCACCTTGGCGGGGGCGGCCGTGATGGGCCTCATCGGCGCCTGTGCGGGCGCCATCATCGGGTTCGCCTTTGATTCGGCGGCGATCGGCATCGTCGGCGGCGCGGGGGTCGGCGCCTACCTGGGCTCGCTGATCGGCGCGGTGCGGACGCTGGGACGGCCGCGCAGCCCGCGCGAGCGGAAGGCGCCCCCCGCCGAGAAGATCGCCGGCAAGGCCCGGCCGGCCGGCGTGCTCCTGGCCGTCCATGTCGAGGCGGGGGACGAAGTGCGCATCGCGCGCATGCTGCGCGATGCCGGCGGCCATGAGGTGGAGCGCGCGCAGGGCCGCTGGGAAAACGGCGCCTGGCGGGATTTCGATCCGGTGGAAGGCCCCGACGTCAAAAAAGATCTTTAGTATCGAGGCCGCCCGCACGAAAGCCGCCGGATGGCACCGCGCGCGGCGGCCCCCTGACTAGGCTTTCCTGGCGGCGACGATGACGCTCGAGGCTTTGAAAATCGCGGTCACGGTGGCCCCGGCCTTGATTCCGAGAGTGTCGAAGCTCTTGTTCGTGATGATGGCGCTGATCTGCACGCCGCCGCCGGCATCGATGACGACCTCGGCGTTCACCGCGCCTTTCTCCGCGGCGACGACGGCGCCGGAGAGCTGATTCCGCGCCGAAAACACCAGGTCCTGGGAACCGGTCACCAGGACGATCGAAGACGCCTTGATCAAGGCGACGACGTCGGAGCCCTCGGCCAAATGCAGGCTTTTGGTGCTGCCCTCGGTGATGATGGCGACGATCTGCAAGGACGGCGAAACCGAAATCACGATTTCGTCATTCACCGCGCCGTGATGAATCGCCTCGACCTTGCCTGAAAGCTGATTTCTGGTGCTGATCTGCATGGCAATACCTGGATGTGGACGGCGGAGTGCCGGGCATGCATTTTAGCATCCGGCCGGCCTCCGGGCCGCGGATCACCGCGTGGGGCCGCCGGCCTCGGGGACGTGCTCAGGCGCGCGCTCGGCGGCGGCGGTGCCGCCGTCCGCCTCGGTGACGATGGGATCGTCCCAGGTGCCGGTGACCCGGTAGCGCGCCGTCATGGCGCGGGCGAGGGGGTTCTTGAGCAGCCACTGGCTGAGGAACGCGCCGACGCCGATGACCGGGTTGATGGCGATCCCGGCGGCGATCGCCGCGCCGCTGACGTCCAGATTGGGCACGATGACCGCCTGCAGGTCGAGGGTCTCGTCGATGATGTTGGAGCTGCCCTCCAGCAGGATGGTGCCCACCGGCCCGATCACCTTGTAGCCGGGCGCATGGACCACGCCCTGCGAGAGCTCGAGCTTGCCGCGGAGCTGGTCGAAGGGGAAGCCCTCCTTGGTGAGGCCCGAGAGTCCGCGGTCCAGGTTGGGGAGGCGGGCGATCGATTGCAGGGACAGCAGCTCGAGCAGCTTGGCCGAATGCGAGCCCAGTTTGCTGAAGCGCCCTTTGTCGAGCTGGATGTCCAGGGTGCCGCCGAGCTTGGCCTTGTGATGCGTCCAGGGAAAGTCGCGCCACTCGAAATTGCCCTTGAGGGTCCCATTGCCGCCCGCCATCACGTCGGGAAAGCCGGCCCGCTCGAGCCAGGCGCCGAGGTCGGAGGCCTCGGCATTCGCCTTGAGGCTCAGGCCGCGCTGCGGCCCGCGCAGGCGCCACAGGCCCGTGCCCCGGAGCCTGGCGTGCTCATCGCCCAGGGACAGGGTCTCGAGGCGCCAGTCTCCGGTGGCGGCGTCCTTGACGCCCTCGAGCGACAGGGGGCCGGCCGAGTGGCCGTAGATCCGCAGGTCGTCGGCCTGCAGGACGATCGCCGGCATGACGAGCTCGTCGTCGAAGGAGATCTCCTGCTCGTCGTCCTCGGGCAGCAGGGACGGGCCCGCCCGGGGATCGTCGCCCAGGCTCAGGCTGGCGAAACGGGCCGACACCCGGCCGACGATCCGGCCGTTTTCCTGGCTCCACTTGAGCGTCCCCGAGGTCTGGTCGGAACGCACGTTCATGGACCATTGGTCGGTCTCGGCGTCGCGCACGACGCGCATGACGGCGTGGTCCATCCGCATGCCGAGCAGGCGCGCCTCGTCGGCCTGCAGGCTCAGCGTCGCGAGCTCGGGAAACACCCTGCGGGGGGCCGCCTTCCTGCCCTTGCGGGTGCCGTTTCCGCCCGCGGAAAACTCGTCCACGATGCTGTTCCAGGCGTCCATGTCGGCCAGGGGATAGGCCACGTCGATCGCCAGGCCCTCCTGAGGCGGCGGCGCGGCGCGGTTCACGCCGATCGAGGAGGACCAGAAATAGGGGCTGGAGGACTTGCCGCCGCGCCGGTGCCGCATCCGGACCGAGAGGTCGGTGCCCAGGTCGATGGAGAGCAGGTCGTCGCGCGCCTCCTGGTTCGACCAGACGATCCGCAGCGTCCTGGCCTGCGCGGCGGGCTTGGCCAGCGGCGCGGGAAAATCCAGTCCCAGGCCCCGCAGGTCGGAATCCAGCGTCACCCGGTAGCCGCGGTCGCCGCGCGTGAATTGCGCCTCATAGGGCAGCGTGCCGGTGATCCTCGACATCCCGGGCACGCCGGCGAAGGCGGCCAGGGCCTCGGCCGCCATGCGGCCCCGCACGGCGAGGCTGCGGCCCTCGCCGCCCAGGCCCCCGGACAGGGTGGCCTCGCCGCCGAGCACCCGCAGGGTGAAGCCGGGTTCCGGCTCGACGCCCTCCTCGGTGAAGCGCAGCGCGCCCTTCAGGCGCTCGAGCTCGGGCGTCCCGGGCATGAGGCGCAGGCTGGCGCCATCGAGCACGATCCGTCCCTCGACCCGCGTCTGGTCGCCGTGCGCCAGGGGAACGGTCAGGGTGAGCGGCACCTCCCAGGCGCCCGTGGCCTGGGCCCCGTCGAGCACGCCGTCCAGCAGTTCGCCCAGAGGCGAGTGCGTGAGCAGGGCCATGTAGTCCGCGCCCTGGGCGCGGGTCTCGCCCGAGACGGTCAGGACGGCGTCCCGTTCGATGTTGGGAATGGCGGCGCGCAGGTTCGCGAGCTCGATGACGGAATCCGCGGCCGGCCGCATCCGCGCCCGCCGGGCGGTCAGCGACAGGGCGACGCGATGCAGCTCGGCCGTGCCCTCCATGTCGAGCAGCATGGGCCAGGCCGGCTCGCCCGGCTCGGCGGGCATGTAGTCGATCGTCGTCCCCTCGTAGGCGCCGGCGATCAGGAAATCGCCCGCCTCGGGCCGGTCGCCGAAGGGGAACTCGGCGAGGTCGCCGCTCAGGCGCAGGCGCGCGTCCTTCAGGACGCCGGTCTTCAGCCCCTGGGCGAGCCAGTCCCGCGCGTCGGCATCCACCTCGAGCGGCAGGTAGCGGTGGATCGCGGCAAGCCGCGCGCGCGCGATCGTGCCCTGGATGTCGACCCGGCCGGCGGCACCGCCATCCGCCCGCCAACTGCCCGAGGCGCTGACGTCGATGTCCGGATTGCGCCAGCGCAGCCGTTCGAAAGCCACGGACGGGGAATCGCCGAGCCGCACCCGCGCCTCGGCGTCGAGCAGCCCCAGGGCGATGGGATGCTGGAACCATTCCGGATTGCGCAAGGCCAGGCCCTGGGTCCGCACGGCGATGCGCAGGGGCTCGGCCGCGTCCGGATCGCCGCCGGCGGCGGCCCGCCAGCCGTTCCAGGGGCCCTGGGCATAGACCCGGACCCGAGGGGCGAGGAAGCGCGTCGTCGAGGATTGCGTCCAGTCCATGCCGTCGATCGCCGCCTCGAGCGTCATCCGCGGATCGGCGGAATCGTCGGCCGCGGCGGCCTCGGCCCAGACCCGCAAGGTGGCCCGGCCGTCGCGCAAGGGCGTGGGGACGTCCACCCAGGGCCGCCAGGCGGCCGCCTGCACGCCCTCGAGCGCGGCGTACGTCCGATACGCGTGAGGCCATTCGCCCCGCGCCAGCCGCTCGGGTTCCTCCAAGCGCGCGCGGACCTCGACGGCGCGGCCCAGCGCATCCGGCGGCCGCATGGAAAACGAGGCCGACAGCACGCCGGCGACGGACCCGTCCAGGATCGCCTCGACGCCGGTGAACACGAGTTCCGGCGCGGCGCGCCATTCGTCGCGCCAGCGGATCGTGGTGTCGCGCAGGGCGATGCTCGGCTGCGCCACGAGCCAGGCGAGCCATTGGGCGTCCTCCTCGCCGCGGCCCTCGGCCTGGATGCGCTGGCCGAGCATGTGCACGGCGCCCTGGGTATCGCGCCGCAGGACGATGTCCATGCCGCGCACCGACAGCCGCAGCCCCGGGCGCAGGCGCAGCACGCTGCGCCAGCTCAGGCGTGCCCGCGCCTGGGGAACCGAGAGCAGGACGACGCCGCGCGGGTTGCGCAGCACGACGTCGTCGACCTCGAAAACGGGGTTCCAACCCTGCCATCCGGCGCGGATCGCGCCCATCTGGACGGAGACCCCGAGCATCCCCGAGAGCTGCGCCTCGATCTCGGGACGCCATTGGTCCACGCGCGGCAGGACGGCGTAGCGCAGGCCCAGCAGGGCCAGGCCCAGGACGAAATACAGGCAGACGGCGAGGCCGGCGATCCGGTGCGGCCATCGAGAGGGTACGCGGAGGCTTGAAATCGATTGGCGCATGCCGTCATTTGAAGTATTTTTAGGGTCCCCCCGCGGCATGAGGCCCTGAGGGCGGAATCGCGACAACCCCCTGAGGCTAACCTTCATGTCCGAGGCCATTATATTAGAGGCCGCCCTGCGCTGGTCCGGCGCCCTGCGCCGCAAGGCGCTGGCCCGGCCGCAATTCCTCGAGCGGCTCGCCGGGGACGCGGCGCTGCCCGTCACGCGCAAGACCATCGCGGACTGGTTCGAGGAGGCCCTGCCGGGGCGCGAGCCCGGCGAGGCGGCGCCGACCGCGCGCCTGCGCCCGGCGCTGCGCCAGTTGCGCGAGCGCGTCTTCTACACCCTCATGGTGCGCGACATTGCCGGGCGGGCGCCCCTGCACGAGGTGGTCGCCGCCATGTCGGCGCTGGCCGACCTGGCGGTCGGCCAGGCCTACCGCGGCGTCATGCGCGAGCTGATCGAGATCCATGGCGTCCCGCGGGACCCGGAGACCGGCGCGCCGCAGGACATGATGATCCTCGGCATGGGCAAGCTCGGCGGCAAGGAACTCAACGTCTCCTCGGACATCGACCTGATCATGCTGTACGGCGAGGAAGGCGAGACCGACGGCCGCCGGCGCATCAGCCATCACGAGTTCTACGGCAAGGCCTGCCGCATGATGATGCCGGTGCTCTCGGAGATGGACGCCGACGGCTTCGTGTTTCGCACCGACCTGCGCCTGCGCCCGGACGGCGACGGCGGGCCGCTCGCCTGGAGCCTGGACGCACTCGAGAACTACCTGGTGGCCCAGGGCCGCGAGTGGGAGCGCTACGCCTGGCTGAAGGCGCGGCTGATTCCCTGCCCCTATTTCGCCGAGGACGGCCTGGCCGCCCAGGCGCGCCAGCTCGAGGCCCTGCGGCTGCCCTTCGTCTACCGCAAGTATTTCGACTTCGATGCGCTGTCGGCCCTGCGGCGCCTGCGCGAGCGCATCCGCATGGACTGGCAGCGCCGCGCCCACGCCCGCAACGGCGTGGACACGCGCCACAACATCAAGCTCGGCGAGGGCGGCATCCGCGAGATCGAGTTCGTGGTCCAGCTCAACCAGCT
>Ga0180216_1000620_pt1 | contig 35741 bp, 29 predicted proteins | sample eDN3rd37CBELigMG_FD_128879 | JGI IMG/M metagenome (GOLD analysis project Ga0180216, IMG submission 128879) | Enriched Miracle-Growth compost microbial communities from Emeryville, California, USA - eDNA 3rd pass 37_C BE-Lig MG (version 2)... ... | reverse complement strand
GTTTAAAACATTCGGCTTTGATTACGATGTATTTCGCTGTAGCGTATTCGACGTCGAATCTGAGGTTCAACCGAAAACTGCGGTGCTCACGTAGGTCTATTCTACGCTGCGCTCCTCGTTTTCTAGTTTTACCTCAGCTTCTTGGTACTGAAAGCCCAAAGTTTTAAACTCGATTGAAATGATGTAGTTTAAAACATTCGGCTTTGATTACGATGTATTTCGCTGTAGCGTATTCGACGTCGAATCTTGCGACTAGCGTAGCTGCAATCTCCTCTATTCGCGACCTTATTCCGTAGGAATGCCCGAGCAATAAAGGAGATTGCAGCGGAGCCGAAATACAAAGTTTCAAACTCGAGATTATATTGCTAAAAACGGTTCTATTTAGCATGTTCAACGAGAAGGCAGATTATTCGTGAATTTGCTATAAAAAATGTCCAAGCAAATAGCCAATGTGTAATATTATCTAACTCAAACCTTCCATTGTCGAACGTTTTCACGGATTTTGTTTGGAACGTTCGCAATTTTTAGATAAAAAAGTTGACGCAACAAAAAAATGTGTGTAAAATTAAGGAAAAGTTATGCGAATTACCGAAAATTAGTGTTATGTAACCTAACACGTGCGTTACTGTAATAACATTCAGCTTCACTACTCAGGAGGTGGTCGAGTGTCAACGGCCAAAAGAAAACAGTCATTTGTTTATGATTCACAGTCGTTCTATGATGAGATGTTCGATAGTTATGGTGGGGTGCGCTCACATTATCAATCCATTCATTCGCAATTTGCCCAAATGAGTCCGGCCAATCAGGCAGCTCGTAGTAAAGCATTGCAGCAACGGATGATTGAGGAGGGGATTACCTTCACTCTCTATCGACAGAATCAGAGCGAGCCTCTTGAGCGAACAATTCCTTTCGATTATATACCGCGAGTAATTGCGGCTAAGGAATGGGATGTAGTTGATCGTGGTTTACGCCAGCGTGTACAAGCGCTAAATGCGTTTATCCATGATATTTACCATAATCAGAACATTATTAAAGACGGTGTCATTCCACGCAGATTAATTGTATCGAATACGTACTATCGTCCTGAAATGGTATCGCTCGATGTACCAGGTGGAGTTTATATTACTGCCTCTGGTATCGATCTTATTCGTGATGATAAGGGCGAGTATTTTGTATTGGAAGATAATTTGCGCTCTCCATCGGGCTTTTCTTACTTGTTTAAAGGCAGAGCACTAATGCGCGAGCTGTTTCATGACCTTTATTTGAAAAATTCAGTTGTGGAAATTGAACGTAGCTTAAATGCTTTTTTAAGCTCACTGCGCAGTATTGCTCCGAATGGCAAGAAGGACCCAGTCATTGCACTTTTAAGTCCAGGATCATACAACTCGGCATACTTTGAGCATACATTTTTAGCTCAGCAGATGGGTATTTATTTGGTTGAAGGTAGAGATCTCGTTTATAAAGATCATAAAATATATATTCGCAGCCTAGATGGGTTGCGCCAAGTGGACGTCATCTATCGTCGTATTGATGATGATTTCCTCGATCCACTAGCATTTAATCCAAATTCGATGCTAGGTGTACCTGGCTTAATGAACGCCTATCGAGCTGGTAACGTGGCAATAGCGAATGCTCCAGGAACGGGTGTAGCGGATGATAAAGCGGTTTATGCTTATGTGCCTGATATGATTAGATATTATTTACATGAAGAACCCATTTTGAACAATGTACCGACATATATTTTAGATAGAAAAGAAGATCGCGAATATGTGCTCGATCATTTATCGGAATTGGTTGTGAAGGAAACATCTTTATCAGGCGGTTATGGCATGCTGATCGGACCTGCAGCTTCCGAGGAAGAGATTGCACAATTCAGGCAAGCGATTCAAGAGAATCCATCACGTTATGTTGCTCAAAAAACGATGAAGCTTTCCACTGCGCCTATTATGAATGATGGAGTTATGGCCCCTCGCCACATCGATTTACGCGGGTTTGTGCTTAAGGGGACAGAGACGCATGTTATTCCAGGTGGGTTAACGCGTGTAGCGCTTGTTGAAGGGTCGTTAGTGGTTAACTCATCTCAAGGTGGCGGCGTAAAGGATACGTGGGTGCTTAAATAGTTGCAGATTTTTACTAGACTGATCTGCAACGGTTATGATCTGTATAGATATGTAATGATGTGGAGGGATAAGTATGCTAAATCGAACTGCGGAGGCTTTGTTTTGGATCGGCAGATATATGGAGCGAGCAGAAAATCATGCGCGATTAATTGATGTCTACTATCATTTACAGCAAGACGAGTTTATGAGTAGTATCCAGCTCGCAGAGAATCAGCATAATGATAAATGGCAACGGATGGTGGAGGCGCTTGGCAGCAAAGCCTCCTTCGAACAAGCATACGGACAATATAGCGAGCAGACGGTGCTAGTGTACATTACATTAGATCGAGACAATCCCAATTCATTAGTTTCCTGTATTAGTCATGCGCGAAACAATTTGCGTACGCTGCGCGAGCAAGCGCCGACGGAGTTATGGGAGGTGCTCAATAGCTTCTATCTATGGCTGCGCGAACAAAGCAGCGATGGATTACTGAAGGAGTCACCACATCAGTTTTTATCTCAAATTAAAAACTGGTGCCATATGTTCTATGGTTGCATGCATTCGGTTATGCCAAGACAAAATGAATGGAATTTTATGGAGTGCGGACGGTATTTGGAGCGTGCTGAAAATACACTGCGTATATTAAATGCTGTTCCACGAGATATTACGGGTGGTATAAGCGGTGGATCGTATTTGTATTTGCAGGCTGTATTAAGATCGATGAGCGGATACCAAGCTTTCCGTCGAATTTATGCAGATAGCATTTCGGTTGAGCGGATACTAGAGTTTGTTATACTCGGCACAAGCTTCCCACGCTCCGTGCATTTCGCATTCCATAAGCTGATTGAGCATATCCGTTCTTTGGAATTGCACGATAAGCAATTAAAAATCGCTCATGACCGCATATATAGACAAATTAGCAAGCTGAGCGCGGAACTAGATTGTATTGAAATAGGAGACCTAACGTGTGAGAGGAAAGATGAGCTTACGCTTTCCTTGCTGCAATCCTGCAGTTGGATTGGCAATGAGCTAGGAAAAACCTTTTTTCTTGTCGGGGAGGTCAGTGCATGAAGCTGAAGATCAGTCATATTACGAAGTATCAGTACGCGCAGGACGTGACCGACAGTGTCAATGAAATTCGACTAACCCCTGTTACCAATGAACGTCAATCCTGCTATAATCACAGCATTTCTATCGAGCCGAATGCATCATTGTTTGCGTATGAGGATTGCTTTGGTAATCGAGTGCATGCCTTTTCCGTCAATCAGCCTCATAAAACACTAACGATTAAAACGTCAATGATCGTTGTAACGACGGAGCCGTTTACGGTTGACGACAAAAAGAAGCTGCAAAGCTTAAAGCCGAGTGAGGCGTGGGAAAAGCTGCGCTCTGACAAGGTTGTAGATCGCTTTATCGAGTTTTTATTGCCTACTCCATATACCGAGGTTACGGACGAAATTCGTGAGCTAATGGAGCTTATTCCAAGTCTAACTGTCATTTCTGGAGGTGAAGAAAGCAGCAGTGAAGCTGTCCCTGCTTCTTCGGTGTATGAATGGATAGATGCGTTATGCGACTATATTCGTACCCACTTCATCTATGATCCTGAGGCGACTACGGTTAATACGAAGGCCTATGAGCTGATTGATAAGCAGCGGGGAGTTTGTCAGGACTTTGCACATTTGATGATCGCGGTCTGTCGTGCGAAAGGCGTACCGGCTCGCTATGTGAGCGGCTATCATTTTGTAGGTGATTTACAGGGCGGTGCTGCTGATTTTGAACAAGCGTCGCATGCATGGGTTGAAGCCTATGTGCCAGAGCTAGGCTGGTGCTCCTTTGATCCTACGAATAAAACAGCATTCGATGATCGTTATGTGAAGCTAGGTCACGGACGAGATTATCTTGATATCGTACCTGTAAAAGGTATCTATCGAGGTACTGGCAAGCAGCAGCTATTCGTAACGGTCGATGTTCAGAAGCTAGGTAGCGGTGCGTAATATTGATGATTTGATATGCCCCTTCAGATAATAATCTGAAGCTGGGCATTTTTATTTTAAAATGAGTTTCGTACTTATTTATGACCAAAATTACTACACCTATTATGTAGAAGAGCATGTGTGCGCCATTCAGCTAAAATATTAATATTGCTATGGTTGTAGGAGGGAGTTCTAAATGAATAGAAAAGGTTGGCTGACGTTTTTACTAAGCATGGCGGCTATTATCGTACTGTTAGCTGGTGCAACCTTAGCCTATGATCATTGGAGGAATAATGGACAGTCTGGTGGGATGAGCAGCGAAGCTGATAATCAGCCTACTCCAAATGTTGAACAACAAGTAAAGCCTGTAAACGATGATGCAATTGATAATATAAAAGTAACTGAGGAAAATTGGTGGGAAAAGGGTGAAAAACGAGAAGGCGTTTACCTCGTTGAAAATGGTGTGCCAATTCGTATTGCAGGAGTAAAGGAACAAAAGAAAGCTGCGGCAGGCGGGCCGGAATTAAGTAGACTATTCTGGGATACTACAGCAGACAAAAGAAGGATAGCTGCGACAATTGAAGGAGAAGAGTTGAGCTTCGTATTTCGTACTCAGCCTACAATTGATGAAAAGCTGTTGTTCAGCATCCCGGATATCGGAACGTATATACAAGTTATTCCGAACAGCAATTATCAGCATTTAATGAGCTATAAAGAAAACCTATACTTAGTTGATAGTGAAACGTCTCAAATTACCCCAATGTTAAAGGATATGATTGGTATCTATAATCTCGAAGATCATTTCCATGAAACGATTGATGATTTTTATCCTTCATGGGGGAGTGATGCTGAAATTTCACCTGACGGAAAGATTCTACTCTTTAAAACTACACGCAATGCGCTTCATGATGGTAATTTTAATGGCCAGGTATGGGTGAAGTATTTACCAGATGAAGAGGAGTATTTTGTTACGGATGCACCTTTCACCTTTATAGGGTTTGGCTCCAATGACTACGTATTTTATGCTAGTAAAGATACTGTCGAGCGTGTCCATTTACGAACAAAGCAATCGGAGGTTATGGTAGCTTATAGTTTAAACGCTGCAATTAGTGGAAATTATTTAATATATCAGCCACAGCAAACACTGCTTTTTAAGCTAAATGTAGAAAACAAAGCCGAGGAGCAAGTTCATATTGATGGGTTAGGAAAGGCTTCTCATATTTTGACTAATCATGAAAGTCCTTGGGTATTGATTATTAACCAGCCGGATTCTCAGCAGACGGTGTATTCGTTAATACTATATAATGTGCAGAGTGGAGATCAGCAGCAGCTATCGATTCCTGAATATATGAATTTTCATATGTCGTGGATCAATAGCGAGCAATTTCTGATTAGCTATCAAATTAAAGGGACTGAGCAAGAGGAAACGTATATTATTAATGTGGCAGATGTGATATAACTAACTCCCGTCATCGTTACTTAGTAGAATGCAGCAAATTTCTACTACGGCAGCGACGGGAGTTTTATATTTCCACGATAAAACGTTAGGAGACATGCTGAAAGCAGGAAAACGCTAACAAATAGCTAATATGTTGTTAGAATATAACCAAGCTTAACACGTACTATAAATATAAGGACAACATAATATGATTAGAGGAGGAATTACTTTGCCCAACATACTTGATATGGATGCTACAGCAATAGCGGAAAGTATTAAGTCAGGACAATTAACATCGCAGCAGGTTACGGATACCTATATTCTGCATTTACAAGCAGCGAATGAACAAATTAATTGTATTACGGTTGATCGCTTTGAGCAGGCGCGTGCAGAAGCAATTGCAGCTGATAAGAAGCTGCAGCAAGGTGAGCCAGTAGGCAAATTACACGGTGTACCGATCAGTATTAAGGATTGCTTCCATGTCGCGGGAATGCCAACTACATCGGGGTTAACTTACCGTCGTGACAAAATTGAGCAGCAGGATGCGGTCGTCGTAAAGCTGCTAAAGGAGCAAGGGGCCATCGTGGTGGCGAAAACAAATACGCCAGCACTTTGCTTCTGTCAGGAGACGGTCAATAAGCTACATGGACGGACGAATAACCCTTGGGATGTGCAGCGTTCAGCTGGCGGCTCCAGTGGTGGTGAAGGTGCGCTAATGGCGGTGGGCGGCGCAGCAGTTGGCTTAGGTGCGGATATTGGCGGATCGATTCGTTTTCCTAGCCACTATAACGGCATCGTCGGCTTTAAATCAGGAAATGAGCAGGTCAATGATCTCGGCAACTACCCACATGTGACGATCCCGGAGCAACGCCGAATGCTCGGGATTGGTGCAATGGGCAAATCAGTAAGAGATACTCGACTGATCAATGAAATATTAACAAATGGTAAGCGTAAATTCGTTGATCTAGATGCGTATGAGATCGTTATTCCAGAGAAGCAACACCAAATTCCGCTGTCTAACACGACCGTGCAATTGCTAGAGCAGCTTCGTGAGAAAATCGCCGCTGATTTCAAAAGCTGTGACAAGGCTCCTCCGTACTTTAGCCAGTCAGCACTACTATGGCAGGAGCTAATGAGTATTGATGGAGCAAGTCATGTGAAGGCGTTGATGACGAGTGATGGCAAGGCAAATCCAATTGTAGAGTATGTGAAGGAAAAGCTGACTGGGCGTTCAGAGACTCATGCCTATCTGTCATGGGCGCTGCTTGGCGCTAATATGTTTAAGCCATCAGAAGCTCGTCGAGCAGAGATCGGCAGTATATTGAAGCAGGGCGATGAAGAGCTGGCTCATTACTTTCATACGCGCTTGCTAATCCTTCCTGTTTATCATGAAGCTGCACAGCGACACGGCAAGCAGTACGGTGAGATTTTCTCTATCCGTAAAACGTACAAGCAATATATGCCTTACATCGCTTATGCCAATGTGTGGGGACTTCCGTCATTAACCTTGCCAATCGGAAAGGATGAGGATGGTATGCCAATTGGCATTCAAATTATCTCAACTGTTGGCAATGAGGAAGCGATCTTTCAGCTTGGTGAATGGATCGAAGAGGAAGTTTATCGTTATGCACGCTGCACGTCGTATGATGCATAGCAGTAAAATTTAGGAATAAATCGCCATTATGCTTGGCATGCTAATCTTTATTGAAGGGATTGTTATTGAAATTAAAGGGGAAGCAGGCCGATGGATGTATTTAAGGAAAGCAAATACCGCAAGCAGTATAATGCACAGTACAAGGAAGCATTGAAGCTATTTCAGTGCCCTTACACTGAATACTATATCGATACAAACTATGGAAAAAGCTATGTTTTGCGCTTCGGCGATGCTCAAAAGCCGCCGCTTGTGCTGCTGCACGGGATGACGATGTGCTCGGTGATGTGGTATCCCAATGTGAAGATGTGGACTAGTCACTTTTGCGTATATACGATTGATATTATCGGTGACATCGGGAAAAGTATTCCGAATCAAATGATCATTCAGCAGGAACAAGCGGTGGAATGGCTTAAGCAGGTAGTAGATGCGCTTCACCTTCCTCAGTTTCATCTAGCAGGACATTCCATCGGGGGATATATTTCTTTGCGATTTACAATTGCGCATCCGAAGCGGGTAAATAGACTCGCTTTATTTGCTCCTGCCGCAGCGTTTCATCGGCTTCACTGGAAGTTTTTTTACTTCGCATTTCCAGGCGTATTGTTTCAAACTGAAAAGTGGATAGATCGCGCGTTTCGTTCCTTATCTGCAAAGGGGTTGCCATTCGAACCGGAATATCATCAGCTAATATTAGCGGGCTATCACAATGCATTGCCGCTATTACGACTTTATCCGTTAAAGATCGAGGCAGAGCTGCTGTCTACGATTAAGCAACCTGTTTTGTTGATGGTGGGGGAGCAGGAGGTCATATATCCAGCACAGCAAGTGCTCGACTATGCCAAGGCTGCTGTGCCGAATATAGATGCAGTAATCGTTCAGCAAGCAAACCATACACTAACGATGGAATATGCTGATAATATTAATGAGTATACGCTTCAGTTCTTGCTGCGTTAATGATGCTCTATATACCCCTTAACGATGTAACGGATTTTAGCAATAGTGGATTCTAACGAGAGATTTTCGATAACATGCTCGCAGTTTTTACGATAGGTAACCTCGTCATTATAATGATATAAATAGCTGTCGATAATATCATAGGAGACGCCTTTCGCTTCTAACCGTTCGCGCAACGTATTTTTATTTACGTAAATGAATATCCGCACGACTCGTTCACCGTACATAGCACGCAGCGCATCACTTCCGTGGCGGTTAAGGATGACATAAGCGTGGTTACCTGCCCCAAGCGCTAAATCTAAATATCTTCGACTAATGCCGTAACGATAACGGTCGATTTGTACATATTCCACGAATAAATTATTGCTATGCATAATATCAAATTGTTCTGCGCTGACAAATCGGTAGTCGGTATCAGGCGATTCACTGCTGCGCGGAGGCCGGTCGGTACAGGATAAAACATGGACCACATTGCTTCCTTTCAGTGCTTTGTGTGCTGCAGTTTTTCGTCCTGAGCCACTTGTACCAGTAATAATAAAGATATAAGGAGGTTTAGCGGTCATTGCAATCTCTCCCTTCTATATTATAGTTATCGGCATAACGTGATGTGATAATAATAGAAGTTGAAAGCGTATACAAATAAATAAATTGTAATGAAATATGAGCAGTAATTATCGTATAATACTACATATTACCAATACTATTTCTGCGAGCTAGCAGGTGTAATGGAGGAAAAGACGATTAAATTTACTGCCGATAATCAAAATTTATTTTCGTATAATATTCATTATTTTAGATATGATGGAAAGCAACAGGAATGGGATATTTGGACATGGGAAGATGGTTGTGAAGGCAGAGAGGTAGACTTTACTGGAGTAGATCAGGAAGGCTTTGCGACTGCTATCATAACAAGCGTTGAGGATCATATTAATGTTATTACTCGACCAGGAAACTGGAGCTCACAGGAAGAAGATCGTAGAATCGAGATGCCGGAAGGCAAGCGTGAAGCGGATGTTTGGCTAATTGAAGATGATACGAAGGTGTATTACAGCAACAAAGGGCTAGACACCGCGCATAGAATCCGAGCTGCATTTATGGATAGCTTTACGAGTATAAACATTGTGACGACGAAAAATATTGCAGAGGAAGAGCTGCATCAATTTTATATTAAACAATATGCTAGTGAGCTAAGCATTGCACTGCAGGTTTGTAAGCTGAGTGAGCGGAGCTATTCATTGACAGTGGCACATGGGGCGATTGATGTAACGAAGGTTTATCTCGTTGGTCATCCGAAGCTCAATGCTGCCAAGCTGGTGTATCGCAATGTGTTAAATGATCAGCAGTTTTATTATAGTGGTGAGGATCTCGGCTTAACCTATACGCTGTCAGCTAGTGGATTTAAGCTATGGGCTCCGACTGCTGCTGGAGTTGCTGTGGCGATATATGAGAACAGTGGACAATATAATAGCTTAGGCTGGGTAGATATGCATAGCGATGGTCAAGAAACTCCAATGGTTCGTAATAACAATGGAGTGTGGTCAACGGTTATTACTGGCAATTTAGTTGGCAAATTTTATATGTATAAATTGACTTTTGCAGACTGGACAGTCAACTATGTAGTCGATCCTTATGCACGTGCGGTAGGTGCCAATGGGGCACGAGCTGCAATTATTGATATGAAGAGTACTGATCCTGAAGGCTGGACTAAGGATCGAAAGCCGTCGTTGATGGAGGCTAATGATGCTATTATATATGAGCTGCATGTTCGTGATTTTTCAATAAATGAAAGCTCAGGAGTTACTCCTTGTAATAGAGGCAAGTTTGCAGCATTTACTGAAGCTGGACTGACTGATGAGTACGGCAATAAGCTTGGCATCGATCATTTAGTAGAGTTAGGAATTACACATGTTCATTTATTGCCTGTTTATGATTTTCAAACGGTAAATGAGCTGACTGTCGATGATCCTTCATCTGCTGAGCGCAAGTATAACTGGGGCTATGATCCGCAAAATTACAATGTTCCGGAAGGTTCCTATAGTTCGGATGCAAGCAATGCCAGTGCTAGAATTAGCGAGTTTAAGAGAATGGTCAAGGCGTTACACGATAAAGGAATTCGTGTCGTCATGGATGTCGTATACAACCATACGTATTCTATTAAAAGAGGACCGTTCCAAAATATCGTGCCGGGCTATTTTTACCGGACGAAGGCTAATGGTGCGTATTCCAACGGATCTGGTTGTGGCAATGAGCTTGCAACTGAGCGTCCGATGGTTTCCAAGTTCATTAAGGAATCGGTACGTTACTGGGCGAAGGAATATCATATTGATGGCTTCCGATTTGACCTAATGGGGCTTATCGATGTTACAACGATGAAAGAGCTGACAGAGGAGCTTCATAGCAAGGTTGATGCTAGTATTCTTATTTATGGCGAGCCTTGGATGGCAGCTTCAACGACGCTGCCTTACAGTGAGCAGACTTTAAAGGGGACACAGAGAGATTCCCAATTTGCAGTGTTTAACGATCATTTTCGCAATGCGATTAAAGGCGATAGTGATTCGATTGCGAAAGGCTTTGCTACAGGAAATGTAGAAACATTAGATGTCATTGCGCAAGGTATAAGGGGCGCAATTGATGATTTTACGAATGCTGCCAGTGAAAGTATTAATTATGTTACAGCACATGATAATTTGAATTTATGGGATAAGATACTTAAGACGCAAGGGTTATTCGATGAGATGAACATGCTCCATATGAAGAATGGTGCATTAATTGGCGGGGGCGATGTTGCCGAAGCTGTAGCTCATGCAAAGCCATATCTGCATGTTCAAGCAGGTAATGTGCTTGGTAATGAAACGGTAAAACGCTCCTTGCTTGCTAACGGTATTGTGCTTACGTCGCAAGGGATTCCATTTATTCATGCTGGCGATGAGTTTCTACGAAGTAAATATGGTGATCATAATAGCTATCGTAGCTGTGATGTCATTAATGGAGTTGATTGGCGCAATAAGGAGAAGTTCAAGGTAGTATACCGCTATTATCAAGGGTTAATTAAGCTTCGTCGCGAGCATCCGGCGTTCCGTATGAGTTCCCGCCATGATATTAACAACTACCTACACATCCTATATCAGCATGATGGCGTACTTGCCTTCAGACTTGGAGAGCATGCTAAATTTGATACTTGGAAAAATATAATCGTTATCTACAATGGTAAGGATGAACCACGTGAGCTGTTATTACCAGAATCGACTTGGTGGCATGTCGTTGTCAATGGTAACGCAGCGGGAACGAAAAGCCTTACGACCGTGAGTGGTACTGTAAAGGTGGATGCCATTTCGATGATGGTGCTCTATGAAGAGGGAGATCTTTCAGTTAAACCATTTAGTTTTTAGGTGAATTGCCCCCGAAAGTTAGTTATTAACGCTAACTTTTAGGGGGCATTGCCGTGTATATGGCTCAAGTGGTAAGGGACTTCACTACGTTCTGCAAGCTTATGAAACAACTAACGGGCAAGCTCCATGCTGCAGTGATCCACGTTCAATTTGGAAGGTGGAGTGCTTAATACCTTTTTGCTCAGCTAGTTGTATAGCTTTGGCAAGCACCGCCTGCTCATCACTACCTTCCTCAACAAGCAAATGACAGCTTAATGAATGAAGCCCGGAGGTCAGTGTCCATACGTGCAGATCATGGACATCTGTTACTTGTGGCAGTCCACGTAAACTTTGCTCCAGCTGCTTAATGCTTATATCAGCCGGTGCACCTTCCATTAAAATGTGCAGACTTAGCTTTAATACGCCCCAAGCGCTCCGTAATATAAGCAATGCGACAACTACACTTATTATAGGGTCGGCGTAATACCAATTGAAAGTGAGCATAATAATTCCCGCAACAATAGCTCCAATTGAGCCCAACATATCCCCGATGACATGCAAGTAAGCAGAGCGCATATTAACGTTATGCTCTACATCTCCTTTTCGCATCAACACATACGCTGAAAGTAAATTTGCAACAAGACCAATGCTAGCAATAATGATCATTGATCCGCTAGAAACCTCAGTTGGGGACATTAAACGCTCAAACGCTTCCGCAATAATAAAGCCCGCGACGATAAATAAGGTAACGGCATTGAACAGGGCAGCAATAATTTCAAAGCGATGATTGCCAAATGTTCTAGTGCTTGCTGAAGCTTTGGTCGAAAACCAAAAAGCGATAAGGCTCAAAATTAAGGAGCTGCTATCACTTAGCATATGACCACTATCCGATAGTAAGGCTAAGCTCTTTGTAAGCAAGCCACCAACAAATTCAAGGGCCATAATGGTTGCAGTAATAATCAGTGCAATAATTAGTCCTTGGCGATTACCGTCACTTACATTATGATGATGCAGCGAGCCATGCCTATGCCCGTGGTGCCTATGCCCATGATGGCGATGCTCGTCGTAGCTATGAGCTTGCTGATTATGTTGGTGGATGCTAGGTCTATCGTCACTATGTCCATGATGACTGTGGTCGTGATGGCTATGCTCCTGAACTTCTTTATGTCCATGAGCTCTTTGCTGAGAACGTTTATTTTTCATATCAATCTCTCCCAAGTAATGATTCAAATTTACTATATATGAACATATGCTCATATATAGTAAATCATAATATGCATAATCTGTCAATCATGTCACTAAAGAAAAACTCCTCCCAAGGATAACGAGATAATGCTCGTTATCCTTGGGAGGAGTTTGAACTAAACTAGCGGACTAATTTTCGTCAGCTGAACCATTATTGCTATTGTTTACGACAGCTTTACGAGTTGCGATCAAACCGCTGTAGGCATCGAAGAAGAAGCGGCGTTGCTCCTTACTTATCAGCACGATAAATAGATGGACGACAACAGTAATGAACAGAATTGCGGATACAAATATCCCGAGTAAGTTAATCCCAATTGTTACGATATATAGTGAGGAGTCAATATCTGCTTCTAACCGGTTAAGCACTTGTCCTACAAATGTAATGGCATAAAGTAAGAAGATTGCCAGCATTCGTTTTGTAAGCTTTCTTATTAGCCTTTCGCTCGTAAAGCGGAAACGCATCACCCAGCTTCCTAGCGTACGACCATGCCATGCTGCTGGAAGGATGATTAGAAAGACAACTAGAGCAATAATATGAATAATTAGCATACTCCATATATCGGTGCTGCCACTGAATGCAGCGGCTATGCGTGAAACAAATTGAATAAGCACAATATCAATCATCGTTGCAAGTAGGATTGGCATATTGCGAACTTCGTCACGCTCTAACAGCTGAGCGGCTTTTTCTTGAACAGATGCTCTTGAAGGGAAGAGCGCTAGCAATATTGGTCCAATAAAGAAGCCTAAAATTCCTCCTGCTGTATTAAGCATTAAATCATCAATATCAAATAAGCGATATGGACAGTCGTAGATTCCATAAATGGCAGTCACCTGTGTAACTTCATACATCAAGGTTACTGCGAATACGATTAACAACGCTTTCCACCAGGCTCTGCGCGCTTGAAAAAAGTAACGTAAATATACTCCGATTGGCATTAATAATAGAAAATTAAAAAATGCTTGGAAAAAGGCACGTTCCTTAAGCAATAATATGTAGGTTGAGGGATTGTTCCAAACGACATTACTTTCTCGAAGTAAGTCTTTCACGAATTGGAACGGAACTAACGAATAATATGTTCTTCCAGACGGTACAACACAATTGTTTCGAGTTTCTGGTAATGGTAGCATCGTTAATAAAAACGCCGCCAAAAAATAAAAGATGAACGAAAAAACAATTAACGTTGAAGATAACGGAAAATAGCCAAGCTTTCGGTAAATATAGATGAGCCAAGGCAAAAAGCTCAGCATAGCAATTACAGCGAAGATGAGCAGTGCAACAATAATAGGTTGTCCGTAATCAAGCACTAAGCGATGTCCTTTCTATGTGCAAATTCATTTCGGTTTTTCATTATAGCATATTTATTTGGAAAACGTATTGATATCATTTGCTATCACCCAACAATTTTAGATATGATAGTATTTATAGAATTCCATATAAGGAGATGAGCCAATGTTTTCGAGAGCGAAGCTGGGCAAAATTAGCTCTAAAGTAAGAGAGCAGTCGCTATTTTTAGAACAAGTATTTCCTGCATCTCGCGATCAGGTGTTTCAAGCTTTTACGGACGGTGAGCTATTAAAAAAATGGTGGGGTCCAAATGGATGGGAGCTTACTTATTGTGCAATTGATGCTGCTCCAGAAGGTGAGTGGCATTATTGCTTAACCTGTACGGATAATAGTAAGGAATATGCTGGTCAGCAATCCTGGGGCAAATCAATTTATGTTGAGGTAGACGCTCCTAATCGTATCGTTTACCGTGACTTCTACGCTAACGAGCAAGGAGAGATTGATCCTAACGTTCCGGAAGCGCTAGTAAGTATTCAATTTTCAGATCAAGCGAAATTCACTAGAGTTGTAAGTGAAACACGCTACTCTTCAAAAGAAGAATTGGACAATGTAATGAAAATGGGGCTCGTTGCTGGTATTACGGAAACATGGATGAGGCTCGATAAGCTGTTACGGGAGAAATAATTCGAAAATGGTTTGTATGTGTGCCCTACGCTAAACTAATTCCTAATTGCTAGGAGTGAAACGAGAAGATTGCGTCAATAATAGAGTTATTGAGGCAGGCAGCAATCGACGTCATTAGCTTAAGTGCTATATGTTAGAAAGCGAGGGTACATATGAAAAATAATGTAATTGGTATTCATCCTGTGCATCGGAAGCTCGCTCAAATTTTTGAGATGAGTACGGGGATTAACGGCAATACGGTCATCGGAGCAGCGGAATGGCGGCAAATCATGCCGCTGCTCAAGCAAAATTATGAGCTAGTTAGGCAATTAGATGAGCTTAAGCAGCTATCTTTTGTCGCATATGAGTTAGGCGATCATGAATGGTTAATGGAGATCAGCGCGAAAATCGAATCGCTCGAAGAAGCAATGGAAATATAACTGACAATAAGGACTGTACATCGTTCGACAAAGAGCGCGCCAGTCCTTATTTTTATTTTGACATAAATATAGTGCTAAAGTCATATATCAAGTATAATATATAGGTGATTTAGAGCTTAATTTATAGACAGGATGACGCTGTTAGATGGTGGTGGAATATTGAACGGTTTACTGGAATTTAATAATAATTTATTAGTCATGGTCATTAAGAGCAAAACTTTTTTAGTTACGTTCATTAGTGTGCTTACAGTTTGCATGATGACTATTTTCGCCAATACAGCTCATGTAAATGCTAAGTCTAATTCACTACCCCAGACTGTATATAAAGAAAGCGGATTGTTAGACTTTTCTACTTGGGATTTTCAAGGTGATGGCAATGTAAAGCTTGATGGTCAGTGGGAATTCTATCCTAATCAATTGCTTACCGTAGAAGAGATGATGGACCCAACCTTAAAGCCGCCACATTATATTGAAGTCCCCAAAGGCTGGAGCAACGAGAATTCGTCGAGCTTTATGCATGACAAAGGGGCAGGAACCTATCGGATAAAGGTGAAGGTTGATCCTAATATTACGATGTATGGCTTGAAATCGACCTATATCCGTAATGCTAGCACAATTTATATCAACGGTCAGATTGTAGGTAATAGTGGAGTTCCAGCAATGGGCTTTGATCAAGGCTATGTCAGTCGCAATGTTCCGATTACAGCATTTTTTCCGCCTAACGATGGTCAGCTTATTATTACGATCCATGTAGCTAACTGGGATTACTATTATGGTGGAATTATTCAGAGCATCTATTTAGGCACGCAGCATCAGATTTCAGATCAGGTGTTACGAGCTAACGTATTGGATGCACTTGGCTTCTCCTTTTTCTTACTATCGTTTATCTACTATTTAAGTATTTATTTCCGTCGTCCACAGGATAAGGGGCTATTATATTTTACGATTTTTAGTTTGCTATATACATTTGTTATTTTCACGAGCAACGAACGATTATTTATGCAATTAGTTCCGGCAATTCCATATATGATTGTATTGAAGCTTCGTATGTTTGTTATCGGGATATGCCTACCATTTCTATGTTTATTTGTTAGAGAAATGGAGCGAAGCTTAATTCCAAAAAAATTTAGCAAATTTACTTTTATCGCGATGGTGTCAGTCGCAATAAGTGGCTTGTTCGTACCTGTGCAGCATCTAGGTACATTCGAATCTTACGCAGTCTGGATTTATTTAATGTCGCTATTATCGATAGCAGGTCTTCTATTAAAAGCAATTATTAAACGGCAATATGGAAAATTAAGACGCCCGACGGTTTGGTTATTGTTTTCGGTAATTATGCTGCTATTTATCCAGTTTATCTTTATGGTGTTATATCTTTATTCCATTATTAACACGGCGATTGTGCCAATACTTACTGTAGTACTGTTCCTTATTGGGATTGCAACACTGTTTGCTAATCAGTACAAGGGTGCATACGATAAATTAGAGGTTGTCAGTCATCAGCTTATTGAAGCGGACAAAATGAAGGATGAATTTCTTATCCATACATCTCATGAGTTCAAAACACCGTTGCACGGGATTATTAACCTAGCTCAAGTTGTTATTGACCATAATGGTGATCGTTTGGAGCACAAGCAGCAAGAAAATATCGCGTTTATCATTTCACAGGCGACGCGTCTGTCAACGCTCGTTAACGATATAATTGATTTCCAAAGCTTGCAGCAAGGTAGACTGACATTCCAAAATCAATTGTTTGATATTAGTGGAACCGTACAAGCGACGTTAGAGGTGTTGAAGTATTTGCGCAAAGGCGATCATGTACAGCTCATATCGAAGGTAGAGCAAGATACTTACTTCCTCTACACTGATGAAAATCGCTTTAAACAAATTCTTGTCAATCTTGTAGGAAATGCGCTCAAATTTACAGAGCAGGGTAGAATTGAAGTATCCGCCCAGTTGAAGGCTGGAGAAATTATTATTCATTTTACCGATACTGGAGCAGGCATGAGTGAGGAACGGCAGCAGAAGCTATTTACAGATGAGCTGCTAGATGACCATCAAGAGGAAACTCAAGTAAACTCTCAATATCGTTCATCTGGCTTAGGATTAAAAATATCGAGAATGCTCGCACAGCAAATGGGCGGAAATATTGATTTGAAGTGGTCCGAGATAGGGAAAGGTACGCAGTTTGAGCTGAAGCTACCTGCAGCCACAGCTCAGCAGCATGCCGAGCAAGCAAGCAGTATAGATGGTCTGTTAGTCGTAGCTGCAAGTGGTCCGTCGCTGCAAGGGCAGATAAAACAACAGGAGCAGCCAGTTGTCCAGTCTCGACTTAGACAGGTACGGCAAGCGAAGCAGATCAGACAAGCGCAATTGGCTGAGCGGATTAATGATACTAAACAAGTGAACGATGAGCTGCTAAGTAAAGAGAAGCAGCAGCGTAATCAGACATCTTCAGTGCCAACGAACCAGTCGGCTAGTAAAATAAAAATATTAATTGTTGATGATGAAGCCTCCAACATTAAGGTGCTACAGGAGTTATTTGCAAGAAGTGGTTATCAAATGCTGATTGCCTATAACGGCATTAGCGCCTTGGAATTGCTGCAAAATCATCGTGATGTTTCCCTTGTTCTGCTTGATGTGATGATGCCAGGAATTTCGGGCTACGAGGTGTGTAAAAGAATTCGCGAAAATTACCCGATCTACAAGCTGCCGATTGTGCTGTTGACTGTGCGCAACTCATCTGCAGATGTTGCGGTAGGCCTTGAAGCAGGAGCGAACGACTTTTTAGTTAAGCCGTTCGATGGCAAAGAGCTTATGGCAAGGGTGCAGACGCTGCTGCAATTAAAAGAGGCAGCGGAGCAGGCGATCCAGATGGAAGCATTGTTCCTACAATCGCAAATTAAACCTCATTTCATATACAATGCGTTAAGCAGTATTATTTCGTTGTGCTATAGCGACGGGATGCAGGCAGGTAAGCTGCTGATGGAGTTTAGTAATTATTTGCGGCTTAGCTTTGACCTCGATCCGCATCATTCTAAGGTCAGCTTAGAGCGTGAGCTTTCTCTCGTTCGATCTTATGTTGCATTAGAGCAATCTCGATTTGATGAACGGCTACGCGTGGAGTGGGATATCAATGTTAAAACACCGATAGACATACCAGCATTAACGATTCAGCCGCTTGTAGAAAATAGTATTCAGCATGGATTAATGAAGCGAATAGCTGGTGGTTCGGTGAAAATTTCATTAAATGAGCAAGCAGACCATATTATGATTGTTGTGCAGGATGATGGTGTAGGGATGTCGCCTGAAAAGCTTAGTACGATATTAGCTGCGGAAAAGCTGGAAGGAAGCATCGGATTGCTTAACGTACATCGACGCCTCATTTATGAGTACGGGCAAGGCCTAGAGGTGGAAAGTGAAGAAGGGGTTGGCACGAAAATCTCATTTAAGCTGCCGATTATCGTACCATCTCAATAAGGGTGTTAGAAGTAGGAGCAGTGTGGTCTGGTCTAAGGACATGGACCGTGCCGCTCCTTTGCTTATATAGCATGAAGCTAAACATACTCTAAAAATTTTCGAATCATGCGCAAATTCATATTGTTCCGCTTATGAATGATGCCAAATTCAATTCGATTATGCCATTGAAATTGAAAAGGGACCGCCTTCATATCGCCGTTTGTAATATAGGGATCATTTTTCAACATAAGATCTGAGAGAATACTAATACCAAGGCCCTCAACAACTGTACGTTTAATAACCTCAGTATTCGTTGTTTTGAAGATCACCTTTATGTCGGGAATTTCGCGATGAAATTCATCCATTAAATTGTTGTAGAAATAACTATCGTATAGAATGAAAAATTCCTCTTGAATGTCCTGTACCGTCAATTGATTTTTTAGCGCAAGCTTAGAGTTTTTTGAGACAATAGCCGAAAAAGCGCCATTCAGCTGCATCGGATGATATTGAATTTGCTGACTGAAATTTTTTTTGAAATCATTAAATTGTGCGATAAAGGCGACATCGATCTTGTCATGCTGAATGCTATGCAAAGCATGCAAATTTTCCATCTCGTGAATATTAATTTTCACGTGAGGATAGTCACTTTGAAAGGCGATGATGATGCTTGGCAGATGCGTCATAAAAATGCTCGGGATGGTGGCGATGCTCAGCTCACCCTTGAATGTTGTTTGGATCGACTGAATTTCAAGCTGTAGCTCGTCCATTTTCGTTAACACTTCGAGAATTTTATATAGGATGCTTTTGCCTTCTTCCGTAGGCAGTGTTCCACTTCTAGATCGGTGAAATAACGTAACGCCAACCTCTTTCTCAAGCTGGGTAATCGCTTGGCTTATGGCGGACTGCGTCACATGCAAATTTTCAGAAGCAATGGTTATTGAGCCAGACTGTAACGTTTCACGGACATAATAAAACTGATCTAAATTCATGGAGCATCTCCTATACTTAAGCTTTGCTAATGCTAATATTAAAATTTATAAATTTAATTAAATATTATTTATCATTATAATAGATCCAAACAGCATTGGAAAGGATTTACTATAATGGACGAAGGCTCTCGTTTATGGAGTAAGGATTTTATTTTATCTTCTTTGATTAACTTTTTTTTCGCATTCGTTTTTTATTTGCTGATCGTAACGACTAGCGGATATGCGGTTGAGGTTTATGGTGCTTCAACTGGTGAAGCGGGCTTAGTTTCTAGTATTTTTTCGATTGGTGCTTTAATTGGACGTTTATTGCTTGGACCCTATATGGAGAGAATAGGCTACAAGAAAATGCTCATGTCCAGCATTGTTTTATTTATACTAATATCTTGCTTTTACTTTATTCATTTAAATATTGGATTTCTATTGTTGACGCGTTTTCTTCACGGAATGATGCTCGGACTGACGATGATGATCGTCAATGCGATGGTGGCACATATTATACCAGCGGGGCGAAAGGGTGAAGGGATAGGCTATTATAGCTTAAGCACGATCTTTGCGACTGCTTTCGGTCCTTTTCTAGGCATATTATTAATACATTCAATCAGCTTCGAGCTATTGTTTGCAGGCTGTATTGGCTTATCGCTATGCAGTTTATTCGTTGCTTCTTTTATTAAAAGTCCGGTAATAAACATAGTGCCAGCTCCTGTGGAAAGATTTTCACTTAAGAAATATATTGAGCCACGAGCAGTGCCGATTTCGCTTGTCGTGTTGGTTACAGCCTTCTGTTATTCAAGTGTGTTAACATATTTGAGCTTTTACGCTACGCAATTGAATTTGGTAAAGACGGCAAGCTTATTCTTTATTACGTACTCCATTGCCATTCTGCTTTCACGTCCCTTTACAGGTAAGCTGCTAGATCGAAAAGGGGCCAATTACGTGATGTATCCTGCGATTATAATATTTGCGATTGGAATGTTTATATTAAGCATTGCGGATAATAGTACATTATTTTTACTTTCTAGTGTGTTCATCGGTTTAGGCTTCGGCAACATACAATCCTGCGCCCAGGCAATCTCAGTAAACTGTGTACCACCTGAAAAAATAGGATTGTCGACAGCAACGAACTCCAACTTTATGAACGTCGGCCTAGGCTTCGGACCATATCTACTAGGCACAATGCTAGGATCATTCTCCTACAGCCAAATGTACGCAGGGCTATCGGTAGTTATCTTTCTAACCGTCATACTATACACAATCGTCTATGCTAAACCAGAGAAGAAAGGGTTAATGATCAGGAATGCTAGGGAGCTTGGGGTAAAGTAGTGAGGTGGAAGAGTAGTGGTAAGTTGGTGAAGCAATTCTGAAGGTTACAAAGGGAAAAGAGTTGCAGGGTTTGAGAGCTGAAAATCGTAAGAGCTGCAAAAAGCGCGGAGGGATACCCACAGCGAACTGAGATCCACAACAGCGCAGGAAATGAACATTCTGGAAAACGGAGTGTGCCGCCTTTAAAGTAAGCTGCCTCCATTAAATCTAATAGGGCAGCTTACTTTAAAAAGCGTGCTGAAAGAAAGTTCAATTCCGGAGCGATGCCCTGCTTCCACACACTAACAAACCTTCAGGCGTAGGACTAGTACGTCCTGTTAACGAAGTGTGCCACTTTTAAACCGCGTTGCCACCAAAAAAATCAATCAGGCAACGCGGTTTAAACCGTGGCAAAAAGGACGTACTAGTCCGAAGCCATAAACCGTGGCAAAAAGGACGTACTAGTCCGGAGCATTACTGATTAATATACTTCTCAAACACATACCCGAAATCCTTCACCTTATACTGCTCATGCTTCGATTTCAACCAATTAAATGTAGCCTCATTAATCGCGTTAAATTGCTCAGCAGCCGTAGCACCTGAGGACGTGCGTCCAATGCTTTCCTTCGCAATATGTACGCTCGATAATGCGTAATCATATAGCTTTTCATTTGTCGCAACGATTTCAGAGATTTTATTAAGAGCTTTATATAAATCCTTAATTTGCTCAATTTGCTTTTTATCTACGTCAATGGAGAAGCTTTCGCCACCGATTTGGAACTTGATTTCAACATCCAGATCAACCGTTCCCGCAGTTTCCAAAAATACTCTAGAAATTTCGTGACTGGAATAGTTATAACGCTTTAGCATGCGTTTGCTGCTAATTGCGCTTTCGCCATCAAGATGGATTAAGGCAAGATTGGTGAAGCAATATTCGTCTTTTTTGGACTTAATAATAAAGTAGATTTTTTCTCCGTCTTCATGCATCACATAGTCATCTGTGTCTACTTTATCAAAGTCGCTACGATCAATAACCTTCCCGATATCGCTCAAGCCAAGTGCTTCTGCTGCAATTCTTTTAAACACAAACCTCATCCTCTCACAGTAAAATTTAACACATTATTCCTTTTCTATTTATTATTGTAACAGAGTAGGAGTAAGCACTACAATAGTACGAAAATCGTGTTAAAACGTTGCAATAAGTGCGTTGCTCAAATCACGTCCTGGCGGTGTAATCATTGTACCTTTAGCATATAAGCCGCTAGATGCACCACCATCCAAATTCATAGCTGCTGTCGCTCCAAGCTTCACCATAACCTCAGCAAGCTCCTTAATCGTTACAGCGGAAGTAGTAATAATGATTACCTTGCCTTCCTTCGTTACACCAATTGCTGTTCGTCCTGCTCGGTTCGTCAACACCTTCGGATCCTTGAAGCCCTCGGCTGTAGGATTTGTGTCTACCTTTCCATTTCTAACAAGTCTAGGTCCAGCTTGTACAGCAGCCTCGACGATGCCCTGATCTAGCAGCTTTTTTAACTCAGTTTCTCCATCAACGATTTGTGCATCTCCATCCTTTGTATAGATGAAGATCGTTCGTTCATCACCAGAAGCTTTATTAATTACTTTGCCTGATTGAACAATGTAGCCATACGGGATTTTAACATCAGTAGTCGAATACGCATTGAAAAATGTTCCATTTACAGCAACCGAAGCTTTAGAGCGTTCAATCATGTTTTTAAATGGCTCAGTGCTGCCAATTTTGTTATTAGCATAAACCGTATCCATATGAACCGCTGGATGATAGAGATCAACATATACCACGTTTACTGATACTTTTTTCTTAGAGATTTCAACCGTTGTGCTACTAGCACTTACAGGTGTTTTTACTGCTCTTTCAATACGGTTGAGAGCAATTGTTTCAATCTCTGTTTTTTTGCTACCGCTAGTAAGCACAACACGCCCCGACTTTTGCCACTCAACCTCTGTCCCGAGTGTCTCTCCAGCAAAGCGCAGCGGGATATAGACTGTTCCTGCTAAGTTAAATGGTGAAGCATCCAGCTGCTGCAGCTTGCCGTTAACCTTTACTTGCTTAGTATCTACTGTAAATTCCACAGATTTACTTCCATTGGATAGTAGTACCTTCTGTTCTTCGCCCTTCCATTGCACCTTATAGCCGAAATTTTCAGCAGTATAGCGAATAGGTACAAATGAGCGATTGGTAGATTCCTGTAAAATAGCATAACGCTTCGCTGCTGATGCAGATTGTATCGGACCAATCGTTTGAATAAGCAGCAACAGTAATAGAGCTGCCGCTATGAATTTAGTTAATTTGTTAAGCATAAGGTTTCCTCCAATGGATAATTTAGATGCTTTCTAATATGTTTGACTTCATTGTAGCTAAAATGTTGCTTTAATAACACTGTAAATCATCATAGGTACAGATGCTTACTGTTAGCGAATAAAGACTTCAATATAGTAAAATAGATGGAGATGAGCTTATCAATCTAATTTAATCTAATCTAATTAACGGAGGTCGAACCTTTGTCTAAAACGATTGTTGAAAAATTGAATCTAAATAAATTTAAAAAAGCAGCAGTGCTAAATATGCCAGAATTCGAACAAAGCTTATCTGATCTAGCGGAATATGATACAGACCTACAATCTGAGAAATATGATCTTATTTTCGCGTACGTGCTTGAAATGGAAGCATTGCAAAGCTTAGTAACACAAGTCATCGAGCAAGATCTGTTAAATAAAAACGGCTACTTATTTGCCGCTTATCCGAAAAAAGGAAATAAAGTGTACGAAACCTACATTCATCGGGATAGCTTACTTGAAGGGCTAGGCGCAGGTGATGATGGTTTCATTGGAGATAGTAATATCAAATTCGCAAGAATGGTTGGGCTCAATGATGTGTTTACGGTTGTTGGTCTAAAGTATGAAGAGCGCAAGTCAAGTAAAGCTTCTGCTAAGGAAAGGCCTAGTCAGCGAGTAGATGATTATGCAGAATTGATTACTGAAATAGTAAAAGACTTGCAGGATGTGCCAGCGCAGCTGGCATTTTATCAGTCACTCACACCAGGTTATCAGAAGGATTGGGCGCGTTATGTTTATAGTGCTGTGCAAGAGAGTACAAGAGCCAAGCGTCGTGCTCAGATGAAGGAACTGTTGGCGGAGGGGTATAAGAGTGTTGAGCTATATCGGCAAACTAAACGATAGCCGGGCTTTGATCACGATGTAACGCGTTGTAGCTTACTCGACATCGAATCTTGAATGCTAGCGAAAACTTCTGTGCTCACGTACCAATTACGTACGCTTCGCTCCTCGTTTTCTAACTAGCCTCCAACCTTCTCGGTGCTGAAAGCCCGGCGAAGCAGGGCGAGCTATTTCTTTTTTCTCCTCCGTCCTTTTTGGGCAAAGTCGTCGAGAAAAAGAAATAGCTCGCTGGAAGTTTTGAGGGGGCGGCATCGAATCTTGAATGCTAGCGAAATGATGCTTCCGATGTATGTTTCCGACGGAAACATTTTAGCTCACGTACCAAAAACGTACGCAGCGCTCCTCGTTTTCTACTAGCCTCCAACCTTCTCGGTGCTGAAAGCCCGGCAGGTTGGGCTCGCTATTTCTTTTTCTCCTCCGTCTCCCTACGGTCGGTCGTAATGTAAAAGAAATAGCTCGCTGGAAGTTTTGAGGGGGCGGCATCGATTGGTCATCTTTGTCCTTTAGATGTAGAAAGCGTTGTTTGTTCTACGCTAGCGGTCACCCGTGTCCGCTAGCGACCTAAAACCGTTGGATTTGAAGTGAGAATGGGCTGTAACGGTCGTTAATGTCTACAAGAAGAAGTAATACGATAACGACATTTCTAATGGTCATAAATGTCCGCAGGGATGTTCGTAGGGATGTCCGCGGGAATGCACTTGAGCAAACGAATAAACAAAAAACATAAAAAACATTATATAAGCTGGGTTGCCTCAGAGTGGGCTCCTCAGTTTTTTTGTTTTTGTTGACAATTATTACTATTCCATTTATCATATTAAGCAAACGCTCAATATTGAGCGTTTGCTTAATATATTCTTATCGATTCTTCTCCATGATTACTCTACACACGATCAAATCACTCCTCAACAGAGATTATTAAGCAATTTATATTAACGAAGCATACTAAAACTAGAAATGATGAAGGGAGCGATTGGCTTGGTAAGTAAGCAAGAGCAGCATGATCAGCGACGGGCGCAAATTTTATCAACTGCATTGGATTTATTTGTATCACGAGGATACTATGGTACGTCGACACGAGAGATTTCAAAAGCAGCGGGTATTAGCTCGGGGTTAATGTTTCATTATTTTCCGTCTAAGCAGCATGTATATGAAGAGCTGATTATTATCGGATGTCAGCGTATGGACATTGATTTTGCCGCAGCGATAGAAAACCCTCAGCAGGCACTGCACCATTTAGTAGAAGAGCTGTTAACAATGCTTGAGCATAACGCATTTGCAGCGAAAATGTTTATTCTAATGGAGAATGCCTTCTTTCAGCGAGATATATCCGAGAAGGTTAACGCGATGCTTGATGCACGTAATGTTGTAGAGCAAAGTAAGGATGTCATTGTGCAAGGACAGAAGCTTGGTCAATTTAGAGAAGGAGATCCAATTGCTTTGTCACTAGCCTTTTGGAATGCTATTCAAGGGATTGCTCAGCATATGGCACTTAATCCACATCATCCGAGACCTCAAGCATCATGGCTGATTGATATCATAAGAAAGCATTAGTTATTTTCATGCGATACGAGATATTAACCATTCTATTAAGTAGAAAGGATGTTAGTGGATGGATGCAAAAGGTACACGCAATTTACTAATATTTATAATTGCTGTTATCGGAAGTGGCTGGCTTGGCTTGATTGTTGATAGCCTCCTGCAGGATCAGCCAGAGGGTAATACATTAGGTATGGGCTTATGGCTAGTGCTGCCACTATTGACTGTAGTTATATTAAGAACTTGGGTAGGGGAAGGCTGGAGGGGAGCGGGACTCTCTCTTAACTTGAAAAGGGGCTGGCAATGGTATCTCGTTGCGCTGCTCATTTACCCTGTTGTTACTGGTATTATCTTGTTAGTTGGCGGTGTGAGTGGCTTGATCTCACTAGATAATTTAGATGTAAACGCATTGCTGAGCGTATTCTTCAGCCTTCTGCTTGCTCAACTAATAAAAAATATTTTCGAGGAATTTGTATGGCGTGGTTACTTGACCGCTAAGCTGATCAAAAAGGGATTTAATGATTGGAATATCTATTGGATCGCGGGCTTAATTTGGGGAGTTTGGCATGTGCCGTATTACTTGTTTTTTCTGCCTGAGGATATGATGTACAGCATATTGCCGGTCAACAAGTTCCTTTTCGCATTGGTGGCGATTGTTTCAATGATCGCTTGGTCGGTGATGTTTGTAGAGCTGTATCGAGTAACCAATTCCATTTGGCCAGCGGTACTCATGCATGCAGTGGAGGATTCATTGCTTAATCCGCTTGTTATTGATGGCTATATTACCATTACAAGTGGAAAGGAAATATGGATTTCACCGATATGTGGCGTACTCACTTCATTGCTTTATATTGCCGTAGGCTTGCTTATTCGTGCTGTTCGAATTAAAACAGAAGAAAAATGAGGTGATTTTATTATTAAAAAACTCAGGAAAATTAATATGAAAACTGCTGTATTGCTAGGAATTATTTTTTACTCTTTAACCATCTTAATTCACGTTCTTATTATAAGCAAAAGTATTCCATTCACTTGGGTTAATGGTGGAAGATCTGAATCATTCGCTGAACAGCTACCAATAACGTTCATGAATATCGTTATTTCTATTATTGGATTAGTTTTTACGCTGAGTGTTGGTAGAAATAAATTATATAAATATAAAAGAGGAATAACTGTTGTATGTTGGTTTTTTGTTGTGCTTTGGTCTTTTGGATTTATACAACAATTGTTTGGAACACCTTTTGAAAAAATGGTTTGTTCGTTAGTATTACTTATTGGAGTTATCTCGAACTTGCGTATGGCGATTGAAAAAAATAATTGGGTTCTTCCAATTTTATAGGTAATATCAAAATTACACATAAATATCCCAATCAAGTAGGTGCTGTTGAAAAGCAGAAGTCATTAACGTAAATTCCTCGTCTATTAATGAACTGGTTGTAGATGATATAGCAATTAAGAATAGAAGTTGCTTAGTGATATAACCCCTGCTGGCTCTATGAAAAATTTAGCAGCAGGGGGATAAGCTTTAAAACGTTCTCCTGCTCTTGAACCTCATATCTTGCTAATGCTTTCATGGAGGTTTCTAGCATACGCCGTTTCAAATAATCGCCTTGTATGATTTTGACGCGCTTACCAAGAAAGCGCAGCTTAGAGAGCAAATATTCACTCTCATCACTAAGCAATGTTAACGTAACAATATACGTGTCCCGTTCTGTGACATAAGAGACCTCCTTCTCAAAGCTAGACAATGCATACAGTATGCGCGACAGCTCTCCATTATATAACGAAACAATTTCAATGACGACTTGTTGCTTGCGTGAAGAGAGCACTTGCTGAATATTAGCGACGATTTCTGTAGCTACTGTCGGTTCTATCTTATAAGAGGTAAGCTGGACAATTTTAGAGAGCTTTGTAGACATAAAGCTATGATGACGAATATTGAACCAAAGTAAGTACCATTCTCGTTTGACCATAGAATATTCCAACTTATATGGAAAGCCAAGCTGATCATTCCTAATTCGATCATGCTTTACGGCATACGTCATTTTAATTCCCTGCTGATTCATGATATGCCGACGCAGCTGCGGAATTAGCGGGTGATGGACCTGACGTTCTAAGCTGCCTGCCTTGTGCAGAATATGCTCTTCAATCTCAAGTCCTTGCTCATCTTCTAGCAGAGCATGCAGCTTATTTAACGTTTCTTCACTAAAGGCATGGACTGCTGCTCTGTGCTGGAGCATCGTTTTTAGCCAAGCGCGTTCATGTGCTGTCACCATATAGGTACCGCTATCCTCTATGCGCGATAGAATTTGATGATTAAACACCTTTTCAAAGAGATTCATAATATGCTCTAATCTCCTTCCATTCATCGATCATATCTTGTCGTAGCTGTCGTGGCTCTAATATTTCACAGCTTGAGCCAAAGCTCCGTAGCCACGGCTTAATCTCGAAAATACCGTTGACGGTAATTTCATAGATAAAAGAATCAGACTCAGCCTCTTCCTCAACAATTTGTCCCCATTGTCCTTGCAACAGAACACGTTCACGAATGAAATTAGGCTGGTCAGAGCCAGGATTGAAAAACCTTGCAACGACCTTTACTGGACGACCAGTATCGATAAGCCAGCTATAACGCATTTTCTCTGCAAGCTCGGCCTGCTTCTCCTTGAATACCTCTTCTCTCACGACAGCATCATACTGGAGCTGGGTAATGCCTTCCATCCGATATTTACGAATCCCTTCACGCCCATTGCCTAGCAAGTACCATCTTCCATATTGGTGATCGTATACGATTTTAAGTAGCAAAGTTTTTTCTAGCTTGCCTTCTTGCTCTCGCTCGAATAGTGGATTCGTATTTTTCGAAGCATAGCTCTTTTCAGATTTAGGAGAAAAGTAGATAAAGGAAATTTTGCGCCGTTGAGTAATGGCATGGAGTAGTGTAAACAGATGCGCCTCATCTAAAATGCGATAGTAATAATGGTATTTGTATAGAAATGACTCTAGTGCAAGGGAGTTAAAGCCATTGCGTTGTAAATGCTTTTTTAATCCATCACGCAGCAGATAGCCCTGCACGGAAGGGATTTGCGTATTCGCCATCACATCTATAAAATCATATAAATCTAGTAATTCTTCTTGGGATAAATTCGTAATTAAATCATTATTTAAACGGTAGCGATATGGACGCGCACCTGGTTCACGTTTGATGACACCAACCTGTTCTAAATACTTTAGATCAGTTCGAATCGTCTTTTCATCTGGCAGACTATATTGCTCAGCCATACTGCTACAGAGTATTTCTAGCAGCTCTAGTGCCGTTAACGATTGCTGCTGCATTGCTGCCAGTAGCAGGGATAGTCGCTGACTTTCACTTTCCTTAACCGACTTGCCGCGAAATAGAAATAGCAGCAATGGATCAGAAGAGTCATAATAGCTGAAGCGCAGCGCTTCGGAGAAATCCTTGCTCGCTTCTTCAGTCCACTGCGGATGGGCTGCATGCGCGACATCCTTCAGACGGCGTATCGTTTTATCGAAGGTATGAACGGATATACCTAAACGCTGGGCAAATTGCTGTCGATTATATGCTCCGCTTGTCAGTACAAGCATGCGTAAAAATTGAATTTCCTTGTCAAAGCTCTCCTTAGCCACCGATACACCTCCTTCAAATTAGTTTTATTTTAACATTGACGATGGGATCGTGCTATGTGGATTATTTTCACATTGTAATACTTTCGCCATGTAACTTTTGCTAATGTTCGGTCAATATATGGATAGAGGTGAAATGAGCGATGAAAGAAAAAATACTAAACAGCCTGAAGCAAATTGAAGTCAGAGAGCAGGTTAAAATAATATATGCTTGCGAGTCTGGAAGCCGAGCTTGGGGATTTCCTTCACAGGATAGCGACTATGATGTTAGATTTATTTATGTACGGCCAATCGACTGGTACTTATCAATTTTTAATAAACGTGATGTGATTGAGATGCCGATTAACGAAATGCTTGATATTAATGGCTGGGATTTACGAAAAGCATTGAACTTATTTCGAAAAAGCAACCCACCGTTAATGGAGTGGCTGGAATCACCGATTGTGTACAGCAGTAATGAGCCAATCATCAGTGGGCTTCGCAACCTTGCAGGGTCTACTTTTTCCCCTAGAGCATGCACCTATCACTATCTACATATGGCTAAAGGGAATTTTCGAGAGTATCTACAAGGGGAAACCGTCAAGATTAAAAAGTATTTTTATGTGCTGCGACCGATATTAGCCTGTCAATGGATTATGCAGTACGGTACGATGCCACCGATGGAATTTGAGCAGCTAGTTGACACATTATTAAGCGATCAGGGTGAGCTTCGGGCAGCGATTCAGCAGCTACTCGCTCGCAAAAAAGCAGGTGATGAGCTAGATTATGAGCCGAGAATTGGCATCATTAGTGAATTTATTGAAGCCAAGCTAGCTTATTTCGAGCAGCAGGCAGCTCTTATGCCACAGGCTGGGGAGGATCAGGCAGAACAGCTTGATGAGCTGTTTCGTTCCATTGTAAAGCAGGTTTGGCTAACAGCAGATTGAATGGAGCAAGGAGAATAATAATTCAAGGAAAGATAAGGAGAAGGAAAATGGTGTATCAAATCATAGATGGTGTAAGTGTATGGGGGAAGCCTGATGCAGGGGCACTTGCCCAAGCAATAACATGCGCTACGACAGGAAATGTAGTGAAGACTTTACTTATGGCGGATCATCATAAAGGATATTGTCAACCGATCGGAGGCGTCGTTGCATACGACGGGCAAATATCTCCGTCAGGCGTTGGTTACGATATCGCTTGTGGCAACAAGGCTGTACGAACGAATTTGTATGCACATGAGCTTAAAGATGAGCTGCCGCGATTGATGGATGGGATCAGTAAGACCATCTCATTTGGCGTTGGGCGTGTAAATAAGGAAAAGGTTGATCATGAGCTTTTTGACGATAGCAATTGGGATGTGTACAAATCAGTAGGTGTTCAAGAGCATGATAAGCTGAAAGCTTTAGCAAGAGATCAGCTTGGTACAGTAGGAAGCGGGAATCATTTTGTAGACCTATTTGAGGAAATTGGAACGGGTAAACTGTGGGTAGCAAACCACTTCGGAAGCCGAGGCTTCGGACATAAAACAGCAAGCGGGTTCCTTAATCTAGCTGTTAACCGACCATTTTTAAGCAGTGCACCTGGTGAAAAGATGGATCTGCCCCCAGTATTGCTTGATCTCGATAGTGAGCTAGGAGATATGTATTATCGTGCGATGACGTTAGCTGGTCGATATGCATACGCTGGCCGCGATTATGTGATTGATCAGGTGCTTCAAATACTTGGAGCAGACGCGGAGTTTTCGGTGCATAATCATCATAATTTTGCTTGGAAGGAAAAGCATGAAGATCGCGAGGTAGTTGTCGTTCGTAAGGGAGCTACACCATCGGCACCGGGGCAGCTTGGCTTTATTGGCGGAAGTATGGGCGATATTTCGGTTATTGTTCGTGGGAAGGATAGTGAGGAAAACCGTGATGCGTATTATAGCACCGTCCATGGTGCTGGACGAATTATGAGTCGAACGCAAGCGGCTGGTAAGATGAACTGGAAAACACGTACGCGCAGCGGTGGTTTAATTACAACAGAGCAAATGATGGATGCTGTCAAAAGCTTCGGTGTTGAGCTGCGTGGTGCTGGTACGGATGAGAGCCCATTTGTGTATCGTAAGCTGCATGAGGTTCTCGATGCACATAGTGAAACGATCGAAGTGCTGCATACCTTGAAACCAATCGGCGTATGTATGGCTGGTGCCAATGAGTTTGATCCGTATAAAGACTAATGAAATGAAAACGTTAATGGATGTGAAAGGTTTGGGCAATTGTATCTCTAAATTAGCTAGAAAATTTATGATATTTTTTATTTTACTTATCTTTGCATCATTGTTAGTAGGGTGCGGAAATAAGTCGGAGGTTAAGCTGTCGGTGTCTGGCTACAGCGAGCAGCTCAGCGATGATGGAAAGGTGTATTATGCAATTACAATAAGTAATGAAGGGGAAGAAAAAGTTAAGATATCTACCGTTACTCCGCTTATGGAGCACGATATGCCACTGCCACTGGAGATTGATAAAAACAAAGTGGGAACAAGCATTAATAGTGGTGAGGAACAGATAATAGAAGGTGAATTTATCGTAAAGGCCGAAGGCTATAGTCAGGATGACATCTCAGAAGCATTGCCATTAATAAAAAAATATGAGGTTGAAATCGACAATAAAATCTATGTTTTGAAGGCTGTAAATTAACATTAATTATTGCATAATTCATAGACCCGTTCGTTGCAGAATAATCCGGGGATGCAACGAACGGTTTTTTTTGTGGGATTTTGTTGTATCGAATTTGTAATAATTATCCAATATTAACTCGATCTATGTCATGTTATAATAAAATTCAAAATCTAGAGAATACATAAGCTAGACTACTAGATTGCCTTTAATTGAGGAGGTAATAACGTTGCGTAGTATGTTAAAAAAACAAAGTCTTGTTTTTAGTTGTTCGATTATTCTGTGTATTCAATTATTAGTCGCAATTAGTATTGTCGCAGCATTGATGTATCAATCTTCGGTAAGCGAAATTAATCGGAAATTTGATCATGTTAGTAGTAAGCTGCGAGATGTTGCGCAGGCGGATACTACGCTGCTTGAGCAAACAGCCCCGTTGATGCTGCAAGGCCAAGAGCCGCCAGCTAAGGAAATGGAGCAATTAAAAAAGGTGCTAAGCGGCACAACGGATGATTATTTGGTTGCGAATGCTTATTATTTTCTTCCTACCTATCGAAATGAAGGGGACAAGCAGATCTTTCGTTACCTGCAGGGCAGCAGCTCGTTAGAAAGTATGGATTTATTTGCTGGCAGTGAGTATGAGAGCGAAGGCAGCTTTAACGAAGTGTTTGATGCTGCAGTTCAAGGTGAAGCTGGTTTAACAGAGGTGTATAAAGATGGATATGGTGAATGGTTAACCTATCTTGCACCGATCAAGGATAGCAGCGGCAACGTGATTGCAATCTATGGAGTTGATTACGACTATCATTTTGTAAGTGCTCGTTTAACTGCACTAGCTTGGAAAGCAGTAGCGGTAGGTGGAGCGGTTGTTGCTGTGACGATATGCTTAATCTTTATTCTCTTATGGAGAGCATTGAATCCTCTTAAGGTGCTAGCTAATCATGCTGTAAAAGCAGCATCAGGAGATTTGACGGTTAGCGTGCCCGTTCAAACTAGCAATGAGGTTGATAAAGTAAGTCAAGCGTTTAATGATATGGTCGCTAGCTTACGCGATCTGACCAAACAAATTAACACGACCTCCAATGAGGTTGTAAGCTCATCGAATCATCTGAAGGATACAGCGACTGGCGCAGAAGCAGCAACGAATGAAATAGCTCAGGCGATTGGACAGGTGGCAACAAATACAGAAACTGCGCTAATCAGTGCCACAGAAAGTCAGCGTGCAATGACAGAAATGTCGATCGGCATTCAACGTATTGCAGAGTCATCGACGCTTGTTTCTGATCTAGCTGCAGATACTGCTAATTTAGCGATCAATGGTGAGGAAGTAATGAGCCGCACCGTTAAGCAGATCGGCTCGGTTGCAGAGCAGGTTACACATGCGACCAATGAAATGCAGGAGCTTAATCAATCTAGCAGTAGAATCGGAGAAATCCTAACACATATTACAGAGGTTGCCAATCAAACGCATCTTCTTGCGCTCAATGCTTCGATTGAAGCGGCAAGGGCAGGGGAGCAAGGGAAAGGCTTTGCCGTCGTTGCTTTAGAAATTCGTAAGCTTGCTGAACGCTCGAAGGAATCATCTGAGGAGATTTCAGCAATTCTACAGGAAATTAGTCAGCGTTCACATGCTGTTGCTGAGGCGCTGAATGTTTCTGCAGACGAAAGCCGCGAAGGCACGAAGCTTGCTCACGCATCAGGTGAATCATTTAAAGAAATCCTTCAATCGGTGCAGCAGGTATCACATCAGGTTCAAGAGGTATCCGCTGCCGCAGAGCAAATGTCTGCAAGTAGTGAGCAAATTGCTGCATCCTTAGAAGAATTGGAGCATATGTCACAGGTTTCTGCAGGGAATTCACAAGAGGTTGCGGCTGCAGCAGAGCAGCAGCTGGCTTCGATTGAGGAGCTCGCAGGTGCTTCTCAACAGTTGAATAGTTTAGCTAGTCAGCTTCGTGAAGTAGTGTCACGGTTTAAAGTTTAACCCTGACCCTGCGTAATGCTATCAAAACAAGCGGGCTACCCTTGAATATTTTCGTTGCGTCACGATTCTTTAAATTGAATTTATTGTTCCATGCTACCCCCTTCTTATGACCCTAATCGGTATGAGAAGGGGGTACTGTCGTTATTAGTGTTCTCCGTACAATGCGTGCACAATATCCTCTGCCTCTACTTTGGATTGTGCTGGAGCTACAATGTAGTTGCTTTCCAAAAAATAAAGTGAGTAATACCGCAAGTCTTCTGAAATTTTTAAGTATCCATCCATTCCGCTCGTTTTTGATGATGAAATAGCGGCAACATACGTTTTATTTCCAATGTCTGAGGATAAAATATGGTAGGTATTTCCTTCAAAGTCAACTTCCCCGCTTAACGAATAGCTGGAAAATAATCTTCTAAGCGAAAGCTTTATGTTGATATTGGTTTCCTGTTCTTCAACTAAGCTAGGGATTGTTTTCCCATCTTGGATAATAAAATTGCTTACATACATGCCCGAGAATTGATCATTTACCTTTTTGAACTGAATATTGAATAGGATAACGATTATTGCAATCGCGGTAATTATAATAAGAACAGGCCATAATATCTTTTTTGACATCATCATTCTCCTCCTCATACCTGATTATATTTACACTATATCCACTATATGGTAATGTTTGAATGGAGATAGAATATCATTTCTATTAAGTTTTGTAAATTGGAACCAGTTAGATTGGGAGGAAGGTTACGAGATGAGTGCGAGCTATAGAATACCAAGTTTATTAGAAGAAATGATTAGCTGGGAGAAAGAGATCGCCGCAGAAGTGCCCTATCTAGAAACACCTACGGGCTACTTCCTACAATTTAAAGAAAATGAGAATGGCGGCTATCGTTGCTCACCTTTAGATTCCATAATGTTTGCCGGTACAGGGATGGACGGGATTCATTTTTCGTTGCTCACGAATTTTGGGTCCATTACAGATTTGCAGGAGGCACCTGTTATCTGTGTATCTCCGATGGATTTTGGTAATTGTGTACGTGTTGTCGCTAACAATATCTATGATTTTTTCTATTTAAGCTTAATGGGATATGGAAGCTTAATAATGAATGATTACGCTTCAAAAGAGGACTATATTAAATATTCGCAGGAGCAAGAGCAGCGGGAAGACAAGGATTATTTTAATGAAGATAGATGGTACGAGCAGCAAATGATCGTACGTTCACTTGCCATTCGTCAATTTGGCTTTCAGCCGATTAAGGATCCTTATGAATTAATGATGTCAGCGCGAAGCAAGCATGCCGAATCGATTCTATTGCCAACCGCAGATGGCTTAGGCGTTCCTGCTGCATTGTTCGCTGAGGGTAAAGGGGGCACAAAGGTAGATGCGATATCAACTACACAAATGAACGAGATCGCTACACATCCATGGGCGAACGAAGAAATTCCGATGCAAGAGGCAGATCAGGTATTAGAATACGTAAAAACCGCACCACTCACAGCTCTACTGGCGTTCATAAGAGATTGCCAGCAGCAATATATTGATGATCCTCGGTTAATCTCACTATTACATGACAAGCTAGAGCAGAAAGGCTTTAAGCTAGAAGCAATAAGATTGCTGCATTGTATGTGAGGGTTGCTTCCGAGAATACCCCCAAAAACCTTCCGCGAAGGAATAAAGCGTCTGGAGAACGGAGTGCTCTGCCTTTAAAGCATGCTGCTACCTAACAAATAATTACTAGCAGCATGCTTTAAAACCTGGATTCCCGCCAACTCATAACGAGGATGGCGGGTCGACTCCCAGGCTGATATAGATTTCCTTTTGCTTCTCCAAAAGCTCACCGACCCGCAGTTTCTGACCAGGAGCTTCGAAACATT
>Ga0180216_1000619_pt1 | contig 35751 bp, 33 predicted proteins | sample eDN3rd37CBELigMG_FD_128879 | JGI IMG/M metagenome (GOLD analysis project Ga0180216, IMG submission 128879) | Enriched Miracle-Growth compost microbial communities from Emeryville, California, USA - eDNA 3rd pass 37_C BE-Lig MG (version 2)... ... | reverse complement strand
CTTCGTCTCGGCCACGCTCTCGGATGCCACCTGGCAGATGTCGGGCATGGTCATCCTCATGACCCTGATCGGCGGCATGGGCACGCTCACCGGGCCCGTGCTGGGCGCCATCATCGTCGTCTCCCTCGAGAACAAGGTCGGCGAGTTCGGACGCTTTCTCATGCAACAGACCGGCATCGAGTGGTTCCGCGTGCTGGGCGAATCGGTGACCATCGTCATCGGCCTGATCTTCATCCTGTGCGTCATGGCCTTTCGCCGCGGCATCGTCGGCGAATGGGTCCATCGCCGCGCGCGGCGCGCCGCGCACGCTACGGCAAGCGGCGCCCCAGCCCCAGGTAGCTCTCGATGACCCGCGGGTGGCCGGCCAGCTCGCCGGCCACCCCCTCGAGGACCAGTTCCCCCGTCTCGAGCACGTAGCCGTAGTCGGCCACACGCAGCGCCGCCTCGCGGTCTCCACGACACCGACCCGCTCTCCACGAAACCAATCCGCACGAAGCGGATCTCCACAAGCTCGCCAGGCCCCCTTTTTTTGGTATACCATATTATGGTATTATTGAAAAAACCAAGACGCAGGCTTGGCGCCGCACGGGCGCCGGCAAGGGAAAAGGCCACGGAATGATCCAGAGATTCGAGCAATACATCGACGGCGCCTTCGAGCAAGGCTCGGCCACCTTCGAGAGCAGGAACCCCGCCAGCGGCGAGACCTGGGCGCTCATGCCGCGCGCCGGCGCGGACGACGTCGACCGCGCCGTCCAGGCGGCGCACCGGGCCTTCCTGTCCCCCGGGTGGGCCGGGCTGACGGCCAGCCAGCGCGGCAGGCTCCTCCACAAGCTCGCGGACCTCGTGGCCGCGCACGCGCCGCGCCTGGCGGAGCTCGAGACGGCCGACACCGGCAAGATCATCCGCGAGACGCGCAGCCAGATCGGCTATGTGGCCGAGTACTACCGCTATTACGCGGGGCTGGCGGACAAGATCCACGGCGCGGCCCTGCCGGTCGACAAGCCCGACATGGAGGTCGTCCTGCGCCGCGAGCCCATCGGGGTGGTCGCCGCCATCGTGCCGTGGAATTCCCAGCTCTTTCTCTCGGCGGTCAAGCTCGGCCCGCTGCTGGCGGCCGGCTGCACCGTGGTGCTCAAGGCCTCCGAGGACGGTCCCGCCCCCCTGCTGGAATTCGCCAGGCTGGTCCACGAGGCCGGCTTTCCTCCCGGCGTGGTCAATGTGATCACCGGCTTTGGCGAGGATTGCGGCCAGGCGCTCACGACGCACCCGCTGGTCGCCCGCATCGCATTCACCGGCGGGCCCGGCACGGCGCGCCGGATCGTGCGGAACTCGGCGGAAAACCTGGCCAGCACCAGCCTCGAACTGGGCGGCAAGTCCCCCGTCCTGGTGTTCGACGACGCCGACCTCGAAAGCGCCGCCAATGCGGTGGTGGCCGGCGTGTTCGCCGCCTCGGGGCAGAGCTGCGTGGCCGGCTCGCGGCTGCTGGTGCAGCGGGGCCTGCACCAGGCCCTGCTGGCGCGCCTCAAGGCCAAGGCCGAGGCCATCGTCATCGGCGATCCCCTGGACCCGGCGACGGAAATGGGGCCGCTGGCGACGCCGCGCCAGCTCGAGCACATCGAGCGCGTGGTCGCGGACAGCATCGCCGCCGGCGCCGCGCTGGTGAGCGGCGGCCGCCGCCCCGAGGGCGCGGCGCGCGGCCAGTACTACCTGCCGACCATCCTGGATTGCCCCGATGCGCGCATACCCAGCGTCCGCGAGGAGCTGTTCGGGCCGGTCCTGAGCGTCAATGTCTTCGATACCGAGGCCGAGGCCATCGCGCTCGCCAATGATTCCGGGTACGGACTGGCCTCGGGCGTCTTCACGCGCGACCTGACCCGCGCCCACCGGCTGATGCGCGCCCTGCGCGCGGGCATCGTCTGGGTCAACACCTATCGCGCGGTCTCGCCCATCGTGCCCTTCGGCGGCTACGGGCTGAGCGGACAGGGGCGCGAAGGCGGCCTGGACGCGGCCCTGGAATACACCCGCACGAAATCGGTCTGGATACGCACGTCCGACGAGCCCATCGCCGACCCTTTCGTCATGCGCTGACCGTCACGCAGCGCGCCGGCCGGCGGCGGCCGGCCCCCCATCGTCCCTCTCAATGGAAGACCCATGAAAGATCCAGAAATCCGCAAGATCGTCCTGTTCCACGAAGAAACCCTGATCGAAGGCCAGAAGGCGGCGCAGCCCACGCTCAAGATGTTCGCCGCGGCGGCCGTGCTGAGGAACCCCTGGGCGGGCCGCGGCTTCGTCGAGGACCTGAATCCGGAAATCCTCGCCATCGCCCCGGTGCTGGGCAAGCTGCTGACGGAAAAGATCGTGGCCATGGCGGGGACGGGGGACGCCGTCGAGGCCTACGGCAAGGCGGCGGTGGTGGGCACGAACGGCGAGGTCGAGCACGCCTCGGCGCTGATCCACACCCTGCGCTTTGGCAACCACTACCGCAAGGCGGTGGGCGCCACCAGCTATCTCAGTTTCACCAATGTGCGCGGCGGCCCGAACTGCGCGATCGCCATCCCGATGATGCACAAGCTGGACGAGGGCATGCGCTCTCATTACCTGACCCTGCAGTTCGCCATCAATGACGCCCCGGGCCCCGACGAGATCGTCGTCGCCCTGGGCGCATCGATCGGGGGCCGGCCCCATCACCGCATCGGGAACCGGTACAAGGACCTTGAAATGCTGGGCAGCAATGACGCATGAGCCTCGACCCGTGGTGGGCCTCGCCGGCGGCACCGCGTTCAGCATCCACGGGGCCGGCGAGCCCCTCGTGCTGATCCATGGCGTGGGGATGGAGCAGATCATCTGGGCCCCGCAGGTCAACGAGCTGGCCAGGGACCATCAGGTCGTCACCTACGACATGCTGGGCCACGGCAACAGCCGCGATCCCGAGGAAGGCGTCACGCTGTCCGATTACGCGGCGCAGCTCGCGGATTTGATGGATGAACTGGGGATCCCCGCGGCCAACATCGTCGGGCACTCGATGGGCGCGCTCGTGGCGCTGGAATTCGCGCTGAGCCGCCCCGAGCGGACGCTGCGGGTGGCCGCGCTCAACGCGGTGTTCATGCGCACGCCCGAGCAGAAGGCCGCGATCATGGCCCGCGCCCGGGCGCTCAAGGCGGCCGGCGTGCGCGCCACCGTCCAGAGCACGCTGTCCCGCTGGTTCGGCGACGAGGTGCCCACCGGCCTGCACGAGGTCGCCGAGATGATCGGCCGGATCCTGAGCCGCGTGCACCCGATCGGCTACGCCCGCACGTACCAGCTCTTTGCGCAAAGCGACGCGGTCCATGCGGACAGGCTGGGCACGCTGCGCATGCCGGCGCTGTTCATGACCGGCGAGCTCGATCCGAACTCGGCGCCCGGCATGTCCATCGCCATGGCCGAGCGCGCGCCGGGCTCCGAGCTGGTGATCATCCCGGGGGCGCGGCACATGATGAACGTCACCACGCCCGCGGCCGTCAACGAGGCGCTGCGCTCGTTCCTCGGCCGGCTCCCCGCCGCGCGCCCCGGCGCGGCGGAGGCGGTCGCTCACTCGTGAGAGGCCGGGGCCCCGCACGGATGGAATATGACGAAGCATGACCTATCATTACGGCACGGCACTCATCCAGGATCAGATTCATGAGCTCCCAGACCTCCAGTTCCCTGAAAGTCGATCGCACCACCAAGACCCTGCGGGAGCTCACGCTCGAAAAGATGCGCGACGCGATATTCAACGGCCATTTCCAGCCGGGCGAGCGCCTGATCGAGCGCAGCCTGTGCGAGCAGCTCGACGTCAGCCGCTCCGTCGTGCGCGAGGTCCTCAGGCACCTGGAGACCGAAGGCCTGGTCGAGACGATCGCCCACCAGGGCCCCGTCGTCGCGGTGCTCGATGCCGACAAGGCCGCCCAGATCTACGAGCTCCGCGCCCTGCTCGAGGGCCATGCGGCGCGCATCTGCGCCGAAAAGGCCAGCGACGAGGTGATCCGTCAGCTCGACGCCCTCAACGCCCGCACGCAGGAGGCCTTCGCGCAGCGCGACTTCCAGGAGGTCCTGGTCCGCACCTCGGCCTTCTACGAGGCCATGTTCAAGGGGGCGGGCCTCACCATGGCCTGGAGCATCGTGCAGTCGCTCAATGCGCGCATCAACCGCCTGCGCGCGATGACGATCAGCACCAGCGGGCGCAGCACCGAGGCGGCCGCCGAGATGGAGCGCATCATGAGCGCGCTGCGCCGCCGCGACCCGCAAAAGGCGCAAGAGGCGTCCGAGGCGCACGTGCGCCGCGTGGCCCAGATCGTCGCCGAACGCCTCGAGGCCCAGGCCATGAAATGATCCGGGGATTCCCTCCCGGGAACACGCTTGCCGACAAAGGGTTATCCCTGAGCCATCGAATTCAGGCAGGCGCCTATTTTTTGGTATACCATAATACATTAATATCGTATTAGTACGATATTCCAAGGATTGAGGCAGGCGATGACACCCGACACCTGGAACGATATTGCTTTCATGCTCGAGCTGCTGGCGCAGGCGCTGGTCACCGGGATCTTCATGGGCGGCGTCTATGCCCTCATGTCCGTCGGCCTCGGGCTGATCTTCGGGCTCATGAAGGTCATCAACTTCGCGCAGCCCGACTTCATGATGCTGGGCATGTACGGGGCCTTTTTCTGCATCACCTTCGTCGGCGGCATGGGTTTCGCGGGGCCGTTCCTGACGCCCCTGCTGGCGGCGCTGGTGGCCGCGCTGGCCGTCGGCCTGTTCGGCTGGCTGATCCACCGCGGTCTGATGTCGCGGGTCCTGAGCGAAAGCCAGGGCGGCCAGGACGCCCAGGTCATGATGACCCTCGGCCTGTCGCTGATCCTGCAGAACGGCGCGCTGCTGCTGTTCGGGGCGAATCCCCACACGATCCAGACGCCCCTCTCGTCGGAGGCCTGGTCCCTGGATTTCCTGTTCTTCAACAAGGGCAAGGCGCTGTCCTTCGGCGTCGCCATCGCCCTCACCGTGATCCTCCAGCTCTTCATGACCCGCACCCGCACGGGCAAGTCGATGCGCGCGGCGGCGGACAACCCCGAGGCCGCCGTCTACATGGGCATCGACGTCACCTTCGTGCACCGGCTGGGCTTTGCCATCGGCATCGCCATCACCGCGGCGGCGGGCGCCCTGATCGCCAACTACACCCCATTCCAGCCCTATATCGGGATGGATTTCCTGATCCTGATGTTCGCTTCCGTCGTGCTGGGCGGGCTGGGCAGCATCAGCGGCGCGTTCTGGGGCGGCATGACCATCGGGATGATGCAGCAGCTCTCCACGGTGTTCCTGCCCATACAGTTGCAGAACATGGTGGTCTTCGTCGCCTTCCTGCTGATCGTGCTCATCCGGCCCCAAGGACTGTTCGGCCGCGTCTCCGAGAGAATCTGATATGTCGTCGCCTATCGAATCCCGCGGCCCCTGGCTGCCGATCATCGCGGTCCTGGGCATCGGCGTGGCGCTCGCGCTGCTCCTGGGCTCCGAGTTCCACCTGAACCTCCTGGTCCTGGTCATCCTCTGGATGGTGCTCGCGCTGTCCTGGAACATGATCAGCGGGTACGCCGCCCTGATTTCCTTCGGGCACGCCGTGTTCTTCGGCCTGGGCGCCTACGCCATCGTGCTGCTGCAGCTCAAGCTGCAACTGACGCCCTGGCTCGGCCTGCCCCTGGCCATCGCCATCGGGGCCGCCGCCGGCGCCCTGATAGGCGTCATCACCCTGCGCCTGTCGGGCGTCTACTTCGCGCTGGCGATGCTGTGCTATCCCATGGCGCTGATCTACCTGTTCGAGTACATCGGCCTGCAGGAGGTCACCGTGCCGATGCATCGCGAGACGCCGCTGTGGTTCATGCAGTTCGAGAGCCAGCGCGCCTACGCTTTCCTGGCCCTGGGCCTGCTCGCCGTGACGCTGGTGCTCAGCGCCGGCATCGAGCGCTCGCGATTCGGCGTGTGGCTGCGGGCGATCAAGCAGAACGAGGCGGCCGCCTCGGCGCTCGGGATCGACTGCTTCCGGTGGAAGCTGCTCGCGCTGACGCTCAGCGGCGCGGTGGGCGCGGCGGCGGGGGCGCTCTATGCCGAAGTCGTGCTCGTCATCACGCCCTGGAGCGTGTTCGGGGTCGCGGTGTCGGCGCAGGCGCTGGTGCTCACGCTCTTTGGCGGGGTGGGGACGCTCTGGGGGCCGGTCATCGGCGCGGCCCTGCTGGTGCCGATGAGCGAGCTGCTCAAGCACGAGTTCGGCGCCATCCTGCCGGGCATCAACGGCGTGATCTTCGGCGTGCTCGTGATCGCGATCGTCATCTTCGCGCCCCAGGGCCTGTTCTGGCGCCTGCGGGAAATGATGGGCAAGACGGCCGCCGAGGACCCCTCCCCCGGCGAGCGCCCGCGGCACGCGCCCGTGCGCGGCGTGGTGCCCGCCGCCCTCGCCCCGCGGGCGGACGGCCGCGAGGTCCTGCTGCGCGTGCGTGGCCTGAGGCGGGCCTTTGGCGGCGTGGTGGCCGTGGACGACGCGAGCTTCGATGTCGTCCAGGGCGAGATCCTCGGCATCATCGGCCCGAACGGGGCCGGCAAGACCACCCTGATGAATCTCATCAACGGCTTCATCCCGCCCGACGGCGGCTCGGCCGAGCTCCACGGCACCGAGATCATCGGCCAGCCCGTGCACCGGATCGCCTCGATCGGGATAGGCCGCACCTTCCAGGTGGCCCGCGTCTTTCCCAAGATGACGCTGTTCGGCAACGTCGCGGTCGGCGCCATCGCGGGCTCGCGCGATGGCACCTGGCGGGAGGCCGCATGGCGGGCGATCGACCTCGCCGGCCTGAGGGAACGCGCCGGCGTGCTGGGCAGCGAGGCCACCGCCCGCGACCTGCGCCTGATGGAACTGGCCCGGGCGGCGGCGCTCCATCCCAAGCTGCTGCTCGTGGACGAATGCCTCGCGGGTCTCAGCACCGACGAGGTCGAGGAAATGGTCGCCGCGCTGCAAAGACTGCGCGAGGCCGGCACCACCATCGTGATCATCGAGCACACGATGCAGGCCATGGTGCGCCTCGCGGACCGCTTCCTGGTGCTGGACCACGGCACCGTCATCGCCGACGGCACGCCGCGCGAGGTCATGCACAACCCCATCGTGCTCGAGGCCTACCTGGGGCGCCGTTTCGCCGAAGGATTGACACATGCTGCTGCTTGATAAATTGACGGTCGACTACGGCGGGCTCAGGGCGCTGTCGGAAGTCTCGTTCGAGGTCCTGCAAGGCCAGTTCGTCGCGGTCGTGGGCGCCAACGGCGCCGGCAAGAGCACCCTGTTCAAGGCCATCTCCGGGACCGTGCGGGCCGCCGGCGGCAGCGTCCGCCTGGACGACATCGACCTGCTGCGGGTGCCGCCCCACGAACGCGCGCACCTCGGCATCGCCCACGTCCCGGAAGGCCGCAAGGTGTTTTCCTCCCTGACCGTCTACGAGAACCTCGAGCTGGGCGCCCACGCCATGAACGGCCGCAAGGTGTTCAAGGAATCCCTCGAATTCATCTACCAGATGTTCCCCATCCTGGCCGAGCGGCGCCAGCAACTGGCCGGCACGCTGTCCGGAGGCCAGCAGCAGATGCTGGCGATCGGCCGCGGCCTGGCCGCCGCGCCGCGCCTGCTGCTGCTCGACGAGCCTTCGCTCGGCCTCGCCCCGGTGGTCGCCGACGAGATCTTCGACCGCATCGGCCAGATCCACAAGGAACGGAACCTCACGATCCTGCTGGTCGAGCAACGCGTCGGCGAAGCGCTCGAGGCCTGCGACCAGGGCGTTCTCCTCGAATCGGGCCACGTCGTGAAAGTCGGTGCCCGCGAGGACCTCATGAAGGGCGAAAGCGCGCTGCGCACCGCCTATCTCGGCATCTAACCCAAGCACCATCTCACGCACAAAGGACTTCTCATGAACTCCGTCCGCAACTCCTCCCGGCGCCGCCTCATCCAGTCCTCGGCGGCCCTGCTCCTGGCCTCCCTGGCCGGGGTGAACGCCCCCGCCCTCGCCCAGCAGGCCGGCGAAATCAAGATCGGCATGGTCGCGCCGCTGTCCGGGCCCTGGGCGCGGCCCGGCGTGCTCATGCGCGCCGGCGCGGAAATCGCCATCAAGGAAATCAACGACGCCGGCGGCATCAAGGCGCTGGGCGGCGCCAAGATGCGGCTGGTCGTCGCCGACGCGGGCGACAGCGCCGACAAGGCCGCCGCGGCCGTGCGCGGGCTCATCGCCAGCCACCCCGACCTCATCGCCGGCAGCGGCGCGTGGCTGTCGTCCTTCACCCTGGCCATCACCGAAGTCACCGAGCGGGAAAAGCTGCCCTGGCTGACGTTCTCGTTCTCGGACCAGATCACCAACCGCGGCTTCAAGTACGTCTTCCAGACCGCGCCCCGCGCCTCGACCTTCGCCGACAAGGCCGCCCCCACCGCGGCCGACCTCGCGCGCTCGGCCGGCGCCAGGTTCGAGAACATCGCCGCCATCTACGACAACACCCCCAACCCCAGCGGCTTCATGACCCAGCTACGCGACAAGGTCGCGCCGCAGATGGGCCTGAAGCTGGTCCTGGACCAGGTCTATACGCCGCCGCTGTCCGACGCCTCCTCGCTCATCCAGCGCCTGCGCCGCGCGCGGCCGGACGCGCTCTACCTGCTCGCGACCAACCCGCAGGACTACAAGCTGCTGCTGGACAAGCTCAAGGAATACAACATCAAGGTGCCGCTGCTCGGCCATGGCGGCCCGGTCCTCGATCCCGCGGTGCTCGCCGCCGTCGGCCCGCAGGCCCTGGAAGGCTTCATCACCACCGTCGCCGCGTGGCCCAACAAGAGCCACGAGGCAATCGAGAAGGAATTCATGGCGCAGACCAAAGAGCCCTTCATGACGCAGGACACCATCGTTCCCTACGCGGAAATGTATATCCTGAAGGAAGCCCTCGAGCGCACGGGCAAGGCCGACCGCGTCGCCCTGGGCGAGACCATGCATTCCATGACACTGACGGAAGCCGAGTCGGGCCACGTGTTCCCCGGCGGCGTGTCCTTCGATGAAAAGGGCCTGCGCCGCGGCGAGACCGTCATGCTGGTGCAATGGCAGAACGGCCGTCCGGTCCTGGTCTATCCCGGCGAGATCGCGGCCGCAAAGGCGGAATGGGTGAAATAAGGGATTCGACATGCCTAACCAGATCCTGACCCCCCGCCGCATCGTCATCGGCGGCGGCAGCATCGGCGAACTGCCCGGCGTCCTGCGGCAGTTCGCGATCCGCAAGCCCCTCCTGGTGGTCGACGCCAACCTGCACAGGCTCGGCCTCGCCGATCCGGTCATCCAGGCCCTGCGGGACGCCGGCACCGATTTCCAGATCTTCACGGACGTCATCGAAGATCCGGACGATGCCAGCGTCCAGCGCGCGGTCGAGGCCATCCGCGCCTCGGGGCGCGACGGCATCATCGGGATGGGCGGCGGCAGCGCGATCGACACGGCCAAGGCCGCAGCGGTCGTTGCGGCGCTGGGCGAGCCCGTCCGGTCGCTGATGGTGCCGCGCATCGTCGACGAGGCGGCGCTGCCCGTCGTCGCCATCCCGACGACCGCCGGCACCGGCAGCGAGGTGACGCGCGCCTGCGTCATCACCGACTCGGCCTCGCACGAAAAGATGCTGATCCTGGGCATGGCCTGCCTGCCGGCCGCCGCCATCGTCGACTACGAGCTGACCCTGAGCTGCCCCTTCCGCGTGACGGCGGATACCGGGCTGGACGCCCTCACCCACGCCCTGGAGGCGCTGGTCAACCGCAACCGCAATCCCTACGCGGACGCGCTCGCGCTCTCGGCGCTGCAATTGATCGGCGCGAACCTCGTGACCGCCAGCCTCGAGCCGGGGAACCGCAGCGCGCGCGAAGCCATGATGATGGGCGCCACGCACGCGGGCCTGGCGGTCTCGAACACCTCGACCGCGCTGGTCCACGGCATGAGCCGCCAGATCGGCTCGCTCTTTCACGTCCCGCACGGGCTCTCCAACGCCATGCTGCTGCCGGCGGTCACGGAATTCTCCGTCTCGGCGGCGCCGCAGCCCTACGCGATGGCGGCCCGGGCCCTGGGCTGGGCGTCCGCGCGGGATTCCGACGCCCAGGCTATCGACAGGCTGATTGCGGGATTCTGGCGCCTCAACGAGACGCTGAAAGTGCCGACCCCGGCCGCCTTCGGCATCGACCGGGACACGTATTTCGGCGCCCGCGCCTCGATGGCCGAGTTCGCCCTGCGATCGGGGACGCCCGCCAACAACCCGCGGCTCGCCTCGAAGGATGAGATCATGGAGATCTACGCCCGCGCCTGGGTAGACTGAACCATCGAGCCGGAAACCGCCGGCTCGGGCCTGAGCGGACGCGCCGGAGGCCGCCGGCTCGGGCGGGCGGACGAGCTGCCACGGACGCGCCGCCACGAACAGCCGGGCGCGGCCGGCCCGCATCGATGAACCCTGAAACCGGAGATCCCCCATGCTGGATGAAAAACTTTTCGAAGCCGGCCTCGAACAGCGCCGACGCACGCTCGGCGCCGAATACGTCGACAGGAACCTGGCCGCGGCCGACGACTTCACGCGCCCCTTCCAGGAGGCCATGACCGCCTGGTGCTGGGGCTTCGGGTGGTCCGATCCCGCCATCGGGCCCAAGACCCGCAGCATGATGAACCTCGCCATGATCGGGGCGCTGGGCAAGATGCACGAGTGGGAGCTGCACTGCCGCGGCGCCCTGAACAACGGCGTCTCGGTCGAGGAGATCCGGGCCATCATCCACGCCGTCGGCATCTACTGCGGCGTCCCGCAAGCGCTGGAGTGCTTCCGCGTCGCGCGGAAAGTGCTGGAGGAGCGCGGCCTGCTCTAAGGTCGACAGGCGCGGCGTACCGTGCGCCGCGGGCCGTGCGGCGCGCGCACCATGCCATGCGCCACGCGGCACGGGGCGGGCTCCAGGTCCGCCATGCGTACCCTGCCATGGGCCGCGTGGCGGGCGCCAAGCCCGTGGGGACGGCGCGCGCCGGCTGGGCAAGCGGGGCGGCTCCAAGCCATAATGGCCGTATCGACATGCGACCATGGAAAATGAATGAACCTGCGGCAGATCGAGGTCTTCAGGGCCATCATGATCACGGGCTCGGTCAGCGACGCGGCCCGCCTGCTGCACGTCTCGGCCCCCGCGGTGAGCCGTGTGCTGTCCCATGCCGAGAGCCGGCTCGACTTTCCGCTGTTCGAGCGGATCAAGGGCCGCCTCTACCCCACCGAGGAGGCCCGCCGCCTGCACCACGAGATCGAGCTGGTCTACCGCGGGGTGCAGCGGATCGACCGGCTGACCCATGAGCTGGCCGAGCGGCGCCACGGCATGCTCAGCATCGTCACCAGCCCCAGCATAGGGCAGACGCTGGTGCCGCTGGCCATCGCCCGTTTCAACGAAAGATATCCCAGCGTGCGCGTGCACTTCCACTGCCTGAGCTACCAGCTCCTCAAGGAACGCCTGCTCAGCCGCCAGTCGCAGGTGGGCGTGTCGATCCTGCCGGTGGACCACCCCAGCCTGAGCACGACGCCGATCGCCAAGGGCCGCCTGCTGTGCATATGCCCGCGCCGGCATCCGCTGGCGCCCCGGGAATCCGTCACGCCCCGCGACCTGCACCCCTATCCGCTGATCACCTATCCGCCCGACACGCCCTTCGGCGCCCGCATCGAGCAACTGTTCGCCAAGTCGAACGAAATCCTGAAGGTCGCCATGGAGGTCGGATCGCCACAGAACGCCTGCTCGCTGGTCAATGCGGGGGCGGGCATCGCGCTGGTGGACGAATTCTCGCTGCAGGCCTGGCCGGCGCCGGGCTTCGCCGTCATTCCGGTGTCCGACGCGCCCGACATCGTCGCCGACCTCGTGTACCTGCGCACCGAGCCCCTCTCGCCCGCGGCGACCTCCTTCGTCAAGGAATTCAACAGCGTGCTGGCCGAGCGCGGTCTCGAGCCGCCCGTGGACGGCTGAGCGTGCGGGCCGAGCGCGGCCTCGAACCGCCGTGGACGCCTGAGCATGCCGGTCGAGCGCGGCCTCGAGCCGCCCGTGGGTGCCTGAGCTGGGGTCAGGCGCCGCAGGCCTCGGCGTGCTGGCCGACCCACTCGATGGCCTGCAGCGCCAGCGCGTCGATGGAGTCCGTCAGCACGATGCCCAGCGCGGGCCTGCGCGCGTGGGGAACGGCCAGCGGCAGTTCCGTGCACCCCAGCACGATCGCCTGCGCGCCCCTGCGCCCGAGCGATTCGATGGCCCGGACGACGAGCGGATGGGCGTCCTCCACCCGGTTGGCCTTGACGGCCGCGATGGCCGGAACCAGCAGGGACTGGATCTCGGCCGGCTCGGGGATGAGGGGCCGGTAGCCCGAGGACACCAGCCGGTCCTGGTACAGGCCGAGCTGCAGCGTCGCCGGCGTGCCCAGGACGCCGATCACCGCGCCGTCCGGGACGCCCTGGCGCCGCAAGTCGTGGATGACCGCGTCGACGATGTGCAGTATGGGTTTCGGGCAGGCCTCCTGCAAGCGATCGAACCACAGGTGCGCCGTGTTGCAGGGCACGACAATGCAGTCCACGCCCGCGTGCACCAGGGTATCCACGCCGCGCAGCATGGCCGGCAGGGGGCTCTGGCCGCCCGCCGTCCCCGCCGCCGAGCGGTCGGGCACATGGGGGTCATTGAGCAGGACGACGGAAATGTGCTCCTGGTCGCGTGTGGCCCTGGTCAGCTCGACGATGCGCAGCGCGAGCGTGGCGCCGGCCAGCGGCCCCATGCCGCCGAGCACGCCCACGGTGGGCTCGTGTCCGCTAGACGCGCCCATGTCCCGCTCAGGCGCCGTCCCCGGGCACCGTCCCGGGAGGCAGGGTCTTGACGTGATCGGCGATCTGCCCGGGCGTCGCCATCCAGATCTGGTCGCGGTGACGGACGATGTGGTCCATGACCGCGCGGAACTGCCTCAGGCGATAGGGCTGCCCCAGGATGAAGCTGTGCAGGACGATGCACATGACGAGCGGCCGCCTGCGCGATTCCTCGAGCATCTCGTCGAACTGGTCGATGAGATTGTCGCAGAACGTCTGCGAGGGCGTGCGCCGCGACACGCACTCGATGGAATCGTTCAGGTCGTGGGAATACGGGATGGACAGGATGCGGCCATGCCGGGTGGCGAACCATATCGGCTGGTCGTCGATGGGCCAGTCCATCATGTACTCGTAGCCATGCTCCTCGAGCAGGTCCAGCGAGCGGCTCGTCTGGCAGATGTACGGCGCGAGCCAGCCGCGGGGCGGCGCGCCCTCGCGGTCGCGGATGGTCTCGGTCGCCTCGCGGATGCAGGCGATCTCCTCCTCCTCGGACATGTCGATCTGCCGCTCGGAATTGGTGCGGCCATGGCCGACGATCTCGTGCCCCCTCTCGGAAAAGCGCTCGATCAGCCCCGGGCAATAGGCATACACGTCCGAATTCACCAGCAGGCCGTAGCGGAGGTCGTAGGCGTCCGCCAGGTCCAGCAGCCTGTACGCGCCGACCCGGTTGCCGTAGTCGCGCCAGCCGTAGCTGCGGACGTTGAGGCCGGGCTGCGGCACCGCGTAGTCGTTGCCGATGCCCGCGCCGAACCGGAAATGCTCGATGTTCAGGCTGAGGTGCAGCGCGAGGCGCCGGCCTCCGGGCCACTCGTAGGTCGGCCGGTCGTCGATGGCGGAATAGGCGTAGCGCCTATGGGTATCCCTCCGAATTTCTCTGTGCATGCTCATGATCAATGGTCCATGGGAAACAGCTCGGCCGCGGTGAACCCGGCCGACAATCCGAACAACAGCCTCAGGCGCGCCTTGAGCGCCGACAGGGCGCCCGCGGACACCAGCCCCGAGGCGAGCAGGTGTCTCTCGCCGCCGGTGCCGCCATAGGTGCTGCGCAGCACCTGGGGACTGGCGCAGCGGCTCGCCAGGACGACGGCGACGCCCTGCGCGGCGGCCCGCAGCAGCGCCTCGGCCATGGGGGCGGGGACGTGCCCGCCGCCCAGGGCCGCCACCACGAGGCCGTCGACCCGGTCGCGGATCGCGTCGACCACCAGGCCGTCCGATCCGGCCGCGGCCCAGACCAGCTCGACGCGCTTGTCCGGGACGCCGGCGCGCGCCAGGCGTTCCGAGGGGGGCGGCCCGAAGAACGGCACCGCCCTGCCCTCCACGACCATGCCGGCGGGGCCCGCGACCGGCGACCCGAAGGCGGCGACGCGGGTGCCGTGGACCTTGGTGGCCCACCGGGCGAGATGGATCTCGTCCTGGTGGATGACGAGGGGCCCGTACGCCGCGAACCCCGGCGTCGAGGCCACGGCGATGGCGGCCGCGAGGTTGGCGGGGCCGTCCTCGCCCGGCGAGCCGGGCACCCGCATGGCGCCCGTCACGACGACCGGGACGCTCGTGCGGACGAGCAGCGAGAGCGCGTAGGCCGTCTCCTCGAGGGTGTCGGTCCCATGGGTGACGACGATGCCGTCGCAGCCGCCCCGGATCTCGTCCGCGACGGCGCCGGCGAGTTCCCACATGGCGGCCGGCGTGATGTTGCGGCTCGACATCCGCGCGACGTCGCGCGTGACGATGGCGAGGTCCCCGTCCTCGGTCCGCGCGGCGGCCGCGAGGGCCTGCGCACCGAGCGCCGGCGTCGCGCCGCCCGCGCCGGGCTGCGTCGAGATCGTGCCGCCGGTGGCGAGGAGGCTAATTCGCATGGTCGTCGACCCCGCGGAACAGGCGCGAGCAATCCGGCACGTGAAAGAGATTCGTCATCCGGCCCCACCAGGCCTGCGCCGCCGCGCCGCCGCCCACGAGTTCGCGGAATTTCCGCTCGATCTCGTCCTCGGTCAGGGGATCGCGGTAATGGCCGTGGGGATTGTCGACCTGCGCGGTGCAGGACCGGCCGCCGGCGCTCAGCACGGTGACCCTGGCGGGCGAGGCATCCGGCCACTTCGCCTCCAGGTCCTCGGCCACGCGCAGCTCCACGCGCGCGGCGAGCCGCGCGGTTTCCGGCTCGAAGCGGAAGCCGTCCGCGTCCAGCGGGCGCCGCAGCAGGGCGGCCGCCACCACGTAGGGCAGCGAGAACCGCGCGGACAGGGCATTGGGCTCCGCCTGGCGGGCGAGCTTCATGTTGTTGCCCACGGTCTCGACCTCGACCCGCTCGATGCGGGCGGGATCGATGGCCGGGAGCTGCCGGACCGCGTCGACGGCGGCGTGGCTCAGGGCACAGGCGCTGTGCAGCTTGAAATAGTTCCGGGTGATTCCCAGGCTCTCGTAGTCCAGCGGGGCCGTCAGCGCATCCCTGTCGGCCAGCGTGCCGGCGAGCTTGCCGAAGGAGGACTCCAGGCTCGCCGGCGAGCCGGTGAAGCCCGCCTCGGCGAGCCGGGACGCGCGCACCGCCAGCTCGGCGGCGCTGCCCATCCAGGTGTTCCGGGCCGTCGCGCCTTCGAAGCACGCGTCCCAGACCGAGAGGATGGGGCTGGTCGCCGCGATGCGCGCGGCCTCGACGGGATCCCGGTCGAGGATCATGGCGACGGCGACCGCGCCGCCGACCGCCCCGAAGTGACCGTGCGGATGCGTGGGATACGTCAGGCGGTACGCCGTGAACAGCCTCGCCGTGACCTCGTAGCCGGCGATGACGGCGCGCAGCAGCGATTGCCCGTGGGCTTTCTCCGCCTCGGCCACCGCGACCGCGGGAATCACGACCTGCATCCCCGGATGCCCGGTGGGACGCATGCCCTCGTCCAGCTCGACGAAGCTGCCCGCGGTCGCATTGAGGAAGGCCGCGCGCTCGGGGTCCGCCCGCAGCGGCGGGCCGCTGAACACGGTGGCGTCGTGCCGCGGGCCCTCGCCCACCCGGCCCTCGCGGCGCTCGATGCCGGCCAGGGCGACCATCTGCGCCTGGCGGGCGCCCGCGCAGCTCACCCCGACCGTATCCGCGATGATGTGCCCGGCGCGCCTGAGCGAGGCCGCCGGGACGCGGGCCAGGTTGAGGCCGGCCGCGATGCCGGCCGCGCGATCCAACAGTGAAGCCTCCGACATGTCCGTCCCCTTCAGATTCCCAGATAGGCGCGGCGGATCTCGTCCTTGTCGCGGAGCTCATCGGAGGCTCCGCTCAGGATGATCCTGCCGCGTTCCATCACGTAGGCCCTGGCGGCGTACTTCAGCGCCGAGGTCGTGTTCTGCTCGACCAGCAGCACGCTGGTGCCCAGCCGGTGGACCTGCCTGAGCTGCTCGTACATCTCGTTGACCAGCTTGGGGGCCAGGCCCTGCGAGGGCTCGTCGAGCATGATCAGCTTGGGCCCCAGCATCAGGGCGCGGCCCACGGCCACCATCTGCTGCTCGCCGCCGGACAGCGTGCCCGCCATCTGGCCGGCGCGCTCCCTGAGCCGCGGGAACAGGTCATAGACCAGGCGCAGGCGCTCCGACCGCTGGCCGTCGTCCCTGACCAGCCAGGCGCCCATCATGAGGTTGTCGAGGACGCTCAGGCGGGGGAATATCTGCCGGCCCTCGGGCACGTGCGCGATCCGGCACGCCGGGATACGGTGGGAGGGCATCCTGGTGAGCTCCTGGCCGTCGAAGGCGATGGTCCCGCCGAAGCACCGCACGGTGCCCGAGATGGCTTTCAGCAGCGTCGACTTGCCCGCGCCGTTGGCGCCCACCACCGCGACGTAGTCGCCGTCGGGGACCTCCAGGGACACGCCATGCAGGGCCTCTATCTTGCCGTAGCCGGCATGCAATTCCTTGATTTCGAGACCCATTCATTCCACTCCCAGATAAGCTTCGATCACCTGCTTGTGGCGGCTCACCTCCTCGGGCTTGCCCAGGGTGAGGACCGCGCCATAATCCAGGGCGAGGATCCGCGACGAGATCTTCATCAGCGCGCGCATGTTGTGCTCGATCACCATGAGGGTGACGCCGCGCTCGCGGTTGACGCGCATGAGCCGCTCGAGGATGTCGTCCACCTCGACCTCGTTCAGGCCCGCCATGACCTCGTCGACCAGCAGCACCTGCGGGCGCAGCATCATGGCCCGCGCGAGCTCGAGCAGCGAGCGCTGGGCGAGCGGCAGGTCCTGGGCCAGCGTGTCGGCGTGCCCCTCCAGCCCCCAGAACTCGAGCTCCTGGCGGGCGGCGGCGCGCGCCGCGGCCACGGACTTGGAACTCAGCAGCGCCGCCACGGCCACGTTGTCGAGCGCCGTCATCTCGTCGAACACCTGCACGGTCTGCGAGGTCTTGGCGATGCCCAGCGCGGCGATCCGGTGCGTGGGCATCCCGACGATGTCCCTGTCCTTGAACCGGATGGCGCCGGAGACCGGCGGCACCGTGCCCACGATGGCGTTGAACAGCGTCGATTTCCCCGCGCCGTTCGGCCCGATGATGCCGAGGATCTCGCCCTCGATCAGCTCGAAGCTCACGTGCTTCAGGGCGTGCAGGCCGGCGAAGCGCTGGTCGACGTTTTCGACTTTCAGTATGGGCCGGCTCATTTCCTGGACCCTCCTTCGAGCCGCTGGAACACGGTCTGGAGCAGACCGCCCAAGCCGCGAGGTTGGAAGATGATCAGCAGCAGCAGGATGACCCCGTAGGCGAGCTGGCCCAGGGCCGCCAGGTTGCCGCTGAGCTGCATGGAGGCGTATTCATTGACCGGGACCAGGATGGCGGCGCCCAGCAGCGGGCCCCACCAGAACTGCAGCCCGCCCACGATCGCGAACAGCACGAGGTTCAGCGTGGTGTCCCAGGAAAACGCCGTGCGCGGATCCACGTACTGGAGGAAGGCGCCGTACAGCGAGCCGGCGATGGCGACGATGGCGGCGCTGATCAGCAGCGCCGTCATCTTCGCGCGGAACTGGTCCACGCCCGCCAGGGTGGCGGCCTCCGGGTTGGACCGTATGGCGGAAAGCCTCATGCCGAGGGTGGAGAAGCGCACCAGCCGCGCGATCGCCAGCACGATCACGAGAAAGGCCGCTGCCACGTAGAAGAACGGCTCGGGCCTGTCGAACTGCAGCGTCGCCAGCCCCGAGGGCAGGATCGGCACGGACAGGCCGCGGGCGCCGCCGGTCAGGCTCTCCCAGCCGCTGGCGACCAGCTCGGACACCGGCAGGAGCGCCAGCGTGGCCAGCGCGAAATAATGGCCCGACAGGCGAAAGCTCGGCCAGCCGATCAGGGCCGCCACGGCGAGGGACAGGATCACGGCCACCGGGATCGCGAGCCAGGGGCTCAGGTGCAGCGAGGACTGGAAGATCGCCACCGTGTACATGCCGATCCCGAAGAACGTGATGTGGCCGAGCGAGATCTGGTTCGCGTAGCCGCCCAGCAGGTTCCAGCCGATCGATGCGCCGCCGAGCAGGCAGACGAGGATGGCGAGGCGGAGGTCGTACTGGTTGTCCAGGTACAGCGGCGCGGTGAACACCGCCACGAGGAAGACGAGCCATCCGATGGCCGCCGATGTGCGCGGCTTCACGGCGCGGGAAGTCGTATGCGTAGCCATCAGTTCGGCCTCCGGCGGAAAATGCGCTGGAATCCGCCCCCGGGTATGAGCACCAGCGCAAAGAAGAACACCACGAACACCGGGAGGTTCTGGATCTCGATCGGCAGCACCAGGGTCGACATCGACTGCACCACCCCCACCACCAGGCCGGCGATGATGGCGCCCCTGACCGAGCCCAGGCCGCCCAGCACCACGACGGTGAACATGATGAGGATGAAGTGCTGGCCGATGTAGGGATAGGTCAGCGTGTACGGCAATATCACCGCACCCGCCACCATGGTCAGCGCCGAGCCTATGCCGAAGGCGAGCATGTACATCCAGCGCGGATCGATGCCCATGAGCTGCACCGCGTACCGGTTCTGCGAGGTGGCGCGCATGGCCTTGCCGTAGCGGGTCTTGTTCAGGAACAGGCCCAGGAGGATCGCCATCACGAGCGCGCAGGCGGCCGCGTACACGAAGCTCGCCGGGAACGAGAGGCCCAGCACGTCGAAGGACTGGTCCTGGTAGGCCGTGGTGACGCTGAAGAAGTTGTTTCCGGTCAGGAGGGCGACGCCGTTGGCCAGTATCAGGCTCAAGCCCACGGTCGCGATGATCTGGGCGGACTGCGGCGCCTTGATGATGGGCTCGATCACCAAGCGCTCGGTAAGCATGCCGAACAGGAAGCCGCCGACGCCGACGAGCGGGGCGATGAGGAGGGGGTCGAGCTGCAGGGCGCCGCTCAGGAAATACGCGGCCATCATGCCGATCATCAGCAATTCGCCCTGGGCGAAATTGACGATGTTCATGACGCCGAATATGAGCGTCAAACCGACCGAGATGAGCCCATAGACGCTGCCTATGAGCACCCCGTTCGCAACCGACTGCAGGATCAATTGCAGCATATCGTGTGGTCATCCATGATTGCGTCGCCGGACGCCGGCAATGGGTTCCATTGCGGGCGATCGGGACTGTGTCGACGGGGACCGGGCGCGCGGCGCGCGGCGATGCGCGGCGCGCGCCCGGTCCTGCGTTCCTTCGCGCTTACTTGCCGGCCGCCGGCCACTGGGGCTTGCCCTTGACCAGGTCCGCGGGCCAGACGCCGACGAGCTTGCTGTCCTGCCACTGCACCATCAGGGGCGCCGCATGGACGTTCACGCCGGCCTCGTTGAACTCGACCACGCCCCCGGGCATGGACCCCGCGGCGCCGCGCGTGAACTTGCCCTGATGGATGGCCTGGGCCAGCGCGGCCGGGTCGGTCGTCGGATGCTCCTCCAGGGCCTGCGCGATGACGTACACGGCGGCGGCGTTGTCATGCGCCTCCTGCGGCATGAACTGGCCGTACTTCTTCTGGTAGGCCTCGCCGATGGCGCCGTAGCCGTCCGGGTTGGAAGTGGTCACGCTGAAGACGCCGTTGACCGCGGGTCCCAGCACCTTGAGGAAGTCCGGCGTCACGTACCCGCCGGTGCCGCCGAACATCGGCACGGTGCTGCCGGCCGACTTCAGGGCGCGCATCAGCAGCACGCCGTCGGTGACGTAGGCGATCGAAAAGACGGCATCGGCCTTCGAGGCCTGGATCTTGGCGACGATGGGGTTGGCGTCGGTGATCTCGGGCGAGTAGCCTTCGAACAGCACCACCTTGGTCCCGCTCTGCTCGGCCTGCTTCTTGAGGGATTCCGCCTGGCTCGCGCCGTAGGCGTTGTTCGCGTACACGATGGCCACGTTCGAGAGCGGGCTGCCGTTGGCCTTGGCGACCTCCGAGGCGTAGCGGAACTGGGCCGTGCCCATCTTGGAGGCCGCGGCGGGCAACTGGAAGAAGAACTTGTAGCCCTGCTGGGTCAGCGTGTCGGCGAACGAGGTGCTGAGCAGCGGGATCCGCGCCCGCTCGGTGACGCGCGCGATCGTCTCGGTGAGGCCGCTGGCATAGGCGCCCACCATGGCCAGGGGCTTGTCGTCCTTGGACAGGAAATTGATGGCCGCGGAGGCCGCCTTGGCCGGATTGCTCGTGGCGTCGGCCACCGTGAGCTTGAGTTTCGCGCCGCCCATCGACTTGATGCCGCCCGCCGCGTTGATTTCCTCCACCGCGAGCTGGATGCCGCGCAGCGAATTCTCGCCGTTCTGCGCGGTGGCCCCGGTCAGCGGCAGGATCGTGCCGATGGTGATGCTCTCCGGGTTCTTGGCGTCGGCGGCCACGCTGCTGGCGACGGGGCATGCCAGCCCCACCACCGCCGCGATGCCTGCCGCCGCGAGCCTCATCCTGCGTCCCAGATCCTCATGTGTTTTCATCGTCGCCATGATTTCGTCTCCTAGTTTTGAAGTTGAAAAACCACCTTGGTGGAATGCGGTGAAATGCCGCTCCACCGCCCCGCCGTCTCTCAGCCGGACAGCCGGATTCCCAATCCCCGCTCGCGCGCCAGGGCCACCACGGCCGCGCCGCACACCACGTCCTGCACGGCCAGCCCCTGGGACTCGAACAGGGTGATCTCGTCGCCGCGCGTCCGCCCCGGCCGGGCGCCCACGAGCAGCTCGCCCAGGGTCCCGACGCGCGCCATGTCCCAGTGGTTCGCGAGCAGGTCGCCGCATTCCCGGCGCGCGACCTCCAGGTCATCCACCAAGACCAGGGCGGCCCGCTCGAGCACCTCCCTGCCGATTTCCCGCTTGCGCGGGTCGTTGGACCCGATGGCGTTGACGTGCGTGCCAGGCCGCAGCCATTCGGCGTCGAACAGGGGTTCCGCCGAATTGGTCGCCGTGACGATGACGTCGGCGGACGAGGCCGCCGTTTCCGCATCGGCCGGCAGGAAGCGCGCCGCGGGGAACTCGCGCGCCATCCGTTCGATGAATGCATCCCGCCGATCCGCGTCACGGCCCACCACGCGGACCTCGGCGATCGTCGGCTGGGTGGCGAGCAAGGCCCTGAGCTGGTATTCGGCCTGGAAGCCCGTCCCGTAGATGGACAGCGCCGCCGGCCCCTCGTTCGCCATCGCCCGCGTCGCGACCGCCGTCGCCGCGCCCGTGCGGATCTGGCCCAGGCGGTTCGCCTCCAGCAGCGCGACCATTTCGCCGGTGTCCATGGCGTAGAGCGTGAGCGCCAGGGCGGTCCCCTTGGTCACCCCGCGCTGCGCCGTCACGTAGCTCTTGACGCCCATCATGCCGACCGAGGGCGCGCAGGCCCACATGACGTTCATGACGGCGGAATCGGCGGCCATGCGCACCCGGACGGCGTTCATGGCCTCGCCGCGCGCCAGGCCGCGGAACGCCTCCTCCACGCAGTCGACGGCCCGCGCCATGGGCAGCAGGCTCGCGACCTCCGCGTCGCTCAGGTAGACCGCCATGCCCGTCAGCCGTCCGCGGCGCCGGCGAGCGCCCGCGCGATCGGTCCGGCCGGCCCGCGGGACGCGCCCGGCTGGCGCGGCGGCCACGCGAGCGTGGGCGCCTCGCGGCGCAGGTACTGGCCGCTGCCGCGCTCGGCATGCAGCCGGCCGTCCTCGACGATCACCCGCCCGCGCGAGACGACGACTTCCGGCCAGCCCCTGATGACCCGGCCCTCATAGGGCGTGTACCCCACCTGGTCGTGCAGGTTTTCGTAGGCGATGCGGGTCTCGCGGTCCGGATTCCAGAGGGCGAGGTCGGCGTCGGCGCCGACCGCTATCCGCCCCTTGCGGGGGCCGAGCCCGTACAGGTCCGCGTGGTTCGAGGCGGTGAGCCTGACGAACTGGTGGATGTCGATCCGGCCCTTGAGCACGCCCTCGCTGAACAGCAGCGGCATGCGCAGCTCCAGCCCCGGCACGCCGTTGGCCATCTCCTTGAAGGTGGTGCGCTCGCCCTTGGGCAGCTTGCCGGTTTCGTCGAAGCGGTACGGCGCGTGATCGGACGAATAGGTCAGCAGCGTGCCGTCCGCGAATCCCTGCCAGACCGCCTCCTGCGAGCCGGCATCGCGCGGCGGCGGCGAGCAGCAGTACTTGGCGCCTTCTAGCCCGGCCCGGTCGAGGTCCTCGGCGGTGAGGAACAGGTACTGGGGGCAGCTCTCGGCGAGCACGTGCGCGCCGAGGTTCTGGGCGGCGCGGATCACCTCGACGGTGCTGCCGCCGGCCACGTGGACGATGAGGATCGGCGTATCGACGAGGCGCGAGAGCGCGATGGCGCGGTTCGTCGCCTCCGCCTCCGCCAGCGGGTCGTGCGCCACCGCATGGAACTTGGGCGCGGTGTGGCCGCGCTCGATCAGGCGCTTGGCCAGCCACTTGATGATGTCGTTGTTTTCCGCGTGCACCATGACCAGCGCGCCGTGCTCGCGGGCCAGCTCGAGCACGTCCAGGATCTGGTAGTCGTCCAGCTTCATGCTGTCGTAGGTCATGTAGACCTTCAGCGACGAGATCCCGCCGCGGATGGCCTCGGGCAGGTCGCGGGCCATCGTCCGGTCGTCGGGGTTCGCGAGGATGAGATGGAAGCCGTAGTCGATGACCGCCTTGGTCCGCGCGCGCTCGGCGTAGTCGCGCACGACCTCGGGCACCGAGGTCCCGCGGTGCTGCGCGGCGAAGGGAATGATGGTGGTGGTGCCGCCGAAGGCGGCGGACACCGTCGCCGAATAGAAGTCGTCGGCGCCCATCACCCCCATGCCGGACAACTGCTCGACGTGGCAGTGGCTGTCGATGCCGCCCGGCAGCACCCAGCGGCCGGCGGCGTCGATGTCGCGCGCGCCCGCGGGCAGCCCCGGCCCGATCGCGGCGATGCGGCCGCCGCGGATCCCCACGTCGCCCTCGATGATCGCATCGCCGGTCACGATGCGCCCGTGGCGGATGGTCAGCTCGAAGTCCCCGTTCATGGCCTCGTCCCCGGGGGCCGTCATGCCAGCGGCTCGCCGGCGCCGACGCGCTCGACGATGAGGCGATAGTGTTCGGGGCTGCGGTGCTTGGCGAAATTGAAGACGTGCTCGCGGAAATTCTCGCCGATCCGCAGGTCGGCCTTGACCGCGATCACCTCGTCCTCCTCCGACAGCGCGCGGGCCACGATCTCGCCCGTGGGCGCGACGATGACCGAGCTGCCGATCATGTGGAACCCGTCCTCGGATCCGCACTTGGCCGCCGCGGCGACCCACACCGCATTCTGGTAGGCATTGGCCTGCAGCGAGATCAGGTGCGTGGACGTGCGCAGGTGGATGGGCTCGTTCCAGTAGATGTTGACCGAGGGGGTGTTGTAGCCCAGCACGACGACCTCGGCGCTCTGCAGGGACAGGACCCGGTAGGTCTCGGGCCAGCGCCTGTCGTTGCACAGGCACATGCCGACGCGCGTATCGTCCATGTCGAACACGCGGAAGCCCAGGTCGCCGACCTCGAAATACTTTTTCTCGAGGTGCTGGAAGGGCGCCTCCAGCTTGTGGTCGGAATGGCCGGGCAGGTGGATCTTCCTGTACTTGCCGACGATGTTGCCGGCCTTGTCGACGAGGATGGACGTGTTGAAGCGGCGGCCTTCCGGCGTGAGCTCGGCGTAGCCGAGATAGAAGCCCATCCCGAGCTTCCTCGCCTCGTCGAACAGCGGCTGGACGCGCGGATTGGGCATGGCCTTTTCATAGAACCTGTCCAGCTCCTCCTCGTCCTCTATCCAGTAGCGGGGAAAGAAAGTGGTCAGGGCGAGCTCGGGGAACACGACCACCTCGGAGCCGCGGCTCTTGGCCTCGCGCAGCATCTCGATCAGCCTGCCGACCACGTCCTCGCGCGTATCCGCGAGATTCACCGGCCCCATCTGGGCGACGGCCAGGCCCAGCGTGCGATTGCTATTCATGTCGATACTTGCCTTCACGGAATCAAAATCATTTTTTGATTATCGGGCAGTGAAAGCGGCTTGCCGACTCACTTTTTGTCGCCATGCGTTAAGCCTGGGTTAAGGCCGGGACGTGTACCGCCGGGGGCGCGGCGCGCGGCGGCTCCGGACGCCGGCGGAAACCATCGCAAGTCACTGTAACCAATGCTGACCTCCGCGCGGGGCCGGCTTCCTAAAATTGGAGCGATTGCCAGTCGAACTCGCGAGGTGCCACGACGCCGAAATCCCTACATCACGACAGGCCCCATGCGGAATGGGGCCCGGGCCTCCCGGGACTCCTTCCGGCACCGGCCGGCGCCGCCCGCTCCGCAAGAGGGCCGCAGGCGGCCACCCTCCCCGCACGCCGATCCGGGGACCGTCCCGGACCGCTGGCCGCGTACGCGGAACGCACCGTCGCCATCCGCAGGGCCGACGTCCACAGTTTCGAGCTCGACGGCCGGCGCTACGTCATGAAGTTCGCCCGGCCCGATTCCCGCCCGCGCAGCCTCGCCTGGGCGGGCGCCGCCTTGTGCGGGGCGCTCTGCGGCAGGTTCCCGGCCCCCAGCCAATTGCTCGCCAACGGCGTCCGCGACGAGGCCCGGCGCCTGCGGGACCTGCGCGAGCGCGGCGTGCGCGTCCCCCGGGTCCATCTCGTGGCCGACGACTGCCTGGTGCTCGAGGATTGCGGCGAGACGGTCGAGGGCCTGCTGGGCGCCCTGCCGCCGCGCGAGCGCGTCCTGCTGCTATGGTCGGTGGCCGACGACCTGGCCGGCTTCCACCGGGAGGGCCACTGGCACGGCGGCGCGCAACTGCGCAACCTCACCCTCAAGGACGGGGCGATATACCGTATCGACTTCGAGGAGAACATCGGCGCGGCCCTGCCGCTCGAGCTCGCGCAGGCCTACGACGTGCTGCTGGCCTTCAATTCCATGATCGACCACCTGGACGGCGACCACGCGCTGGGCGAGCGCCTGCTGGCCCATTATCTGGCGCGCGTGCGCTCCGAGCCCGTGGTCGAGGCGCTGGAGCGGGTGGAGCGCTGGCTCGCCGGCCTGCTGCGCATCGACCCCTGCCTGCCCCCGCGGCTGCGCCGCAAGTCCGACCTGCGCCGCACGCGCGAATTCTCCCGCATCCTCGCGGAGGCCATGGCGACCCACAGGCGGAGGACCGGCGCCGGGGAATGAGGCGGGACCGCGCTCGCTTGCTAAGATACGAGGTTCCTCGCACGCTTTGCGACCCGCCATTCCCAAGGAAACATGCTGCCTTTCATCACCGGCGCCATCTGGCTGTACGTATCGTGGCGCTTCGTCTGGTCCCTGCCCTGGGGGCTCGCGGGCCGGATCGGCCTGGCGCTCGCGCTGCTGCTGGTGTCCCATCATCACCAGATCACGCGCCGCTACTTCGGCTCCATGGCCTCGCCCGAGATTCCGCAGGAGGCGCTCATCGGCCTGGGCTGGGCCTTCGGCGCCGTGCTGCTGCTCGCCATGCTGCTCCTGCTGCGCGATGCGCTCGGCATGCTGGTGTTCCTCGCCGCGCCGGGCGCGGGGCGCGCCATCCTGGGCGGCGGCGCGCTGCCGCAGGCGCTCGGGGCGCTCGCCGTGGCGCTGTCGGCGATCGGGGTCTGGCAGGCGGTGCGCGTGCCCGGCGTCAAGACCCTGGAAATCGCCCTGCCCGGCCTGCCGCGCGCCTTCGACGGCTATCGGATCGTGCAGCTCACCGACCTGCACATCAGCCGCCTGCTGCCCGAGGCCTGGACCGCCGCCGTCGTCGACAAGGCCAAGGCCCTGGACCCCGACCTGATGGTCCTCACCGGCGACCTGCAGGACGGCACCCCCGAGGCGCGCGCCGCCGACGTGCGGCCCCTGGGCCTGCTGCATGCGCGCGACGGCGTGCTCGCCATCCCCGGCAACCACGAGTACTACGCCGACTACCGGCGCTGGATGGCGGTGCTGCGCGAGCTCGGGCTGCGCATGCTGGAAAACGAGCACGTGATCCTGCGGCGCGGCGACGCCGCGCTCGCCGTGGCCGGCATCACCGACCGCCAGGCGGGCGCATTCGGCCAGCCCGGGCCCGACCTACAGGCGGCGCTGGCGGGCATTCCGCCGGGCACGGCCACCATCCTCCTGGACCACCGGCCCGCCAACGCGCCCCTGGCCGCACAGGCGGGCGTCGCCCTGCAATTGTCCGGACATACGCACGGCGGCCAGATCCTCGGGGCGCACGTGCTCACCCAATGGGCCAACGGCGGCTACGTCTCGGGCCTGTACGCGGTCGGCGCGATGACGCTGTACCTCAGCAACGGCACCGGACTGTGGAACGGCCTGCCCATCCGCCTGGGGCGCCCCTCCGAGATCACCCTGATCGTGCTGCGAGCCGCGGAGCGCTGAGCTCGCGGGGGCCGCCGCCCACCCGGTACTCGATCTCGGCCGCGGCGCGCCTGAGGGCGGCGGCGACCTTGCCGTCCCAGGCGCTGTCGAAGGCGGCCGCCGTGCCCATCACCAGCAGGCCCAGCACGATGTGCCCGGCGGCGTCGAACACCGGCGCGCACAGGGCGTCGATCCCCGGGATCGGATGCCCGAGGGTGCGCGACAGCCCGTGCTTGCGGATCTCGGCCAGGTAGGCCTCGAAGGTGTCCGGATCCATGGGCTCGTAGCGCTCGATGCCGCTCACGTAGCGGTCGCGCTCGCGCTGCAGCCAGTGCTCGATGACCTTGCGCGGCATGTAGGCGGCGAACAGGCGCCCGGTGGCCGTATTCGACAGCGCCATCACGGTGCCGGCGCGCAGGTTGACGTGCAGCGGCTCGATGGGTTCCTCCATGCGCACGATGGTGGGCCCGAGATTGCCCCAGATGACGACGGCGACGCTGTGGCCGGTCTCGGCGGCCAGGCCTTCGATGACGCAGGAGGCCTCCTTGATCGGATCCATGCGCTGCAGGCGGGCGAGCCCCAGGTGCAGGGCGAGCGGCCCCAGCTCGTAATGGCCCGCCTCGGTCTGGCTCACGAAACCGACCTTGAGGAAACTGACCATGTAGGGGTGCGCCTTGCTGGTGGTCATCCGGGCGGCGCGCGCCAGATCCTTGAGGGCGACGGGCCTCATCTGGCGGGCGAGCTCTATCAACAGGGCGCTGCCGATCTCCACCGACTGGATTCCCCGCCTGTTCTTTTCCATGGCATTTCTGCTCACCGTGAAATCAGGAGCGCTCATTGTAGCCATAAGGGTTTTCCCGAAATTAACAAATACATCCATCAGAAATCTTTTATTCGATCATATCAGATGCATTGACAATTTTCAGATATGCTCTTTAGAATTCAAATAAAACCGCAACGGAGAGAGCAGATGACGCAGGAAAGCATCACCGTCGACGTGCTGGTCATCGGGACGGGCGCCTCGGGCATGGCCACCGCGGTGACCGCCGCCCACCACGGGCTGAACGTCCTGGTGGTGGACAAAGAGCCCCGCTTCGGCGGCACCACGGCCCGCTCCGGCGGCTGGCTCTGGATCCCGGGCAACCCCCTCGCGCGCGAGCTGGGCATCCACGAGCCCCCGGGCGCCGCCAAGGCCTACATCCGGCACGAGGCCACGACCCATTTCGACGAAAAGCGGGTGGACGCATTCCTCGAGCACGGCCCCGAGGCGATCGAGTTCTTCACCCGCAACACCTGCCTGCGCTTCGACCTGCCGGCCGTGTTCCCCGACTACCACGCCGAGGCCGAGGGCGGCCTGCAGGGCGGGCGCTCGATGGTGGCCCGGCCCTTCGAGGGCCGCGAGCTGGGCGCCCGCATCAAGCTCCTCGCCCCGCCCCTGCCCGAGCTCACCGTCTTCGGGATGATGCTGGGCTCGGGTCCCGAGATCAAACACTTCATGCGCGTCTTCAAGTCGGCGGAATCCTTTCTCTACGTGACCCGGCGCCTGGCGCGGCACCTGTGGGACGTGATCACGCACGGGCGCGGGATGACGCTGACCAACGGCAACGCCCTGGCGGGACGGCTGGCCAAGGCGGGCATGGACCTGGGCATCCCCGTCTGGCTGTCGTGCCGCGTCACCGAGCTGCTCACCGAGCAGGGGACGGTCGCCGGCGCGGTGGCCCGGCACGAGGGCCGCAGCGTCCGCATCCGCGCCACCCGGGGCGTGGTGCTCGCCTGCGGCGGCTTTCCCCACGACCTGGCGCGCCGGGCCCAGCTCTTTCCGCACGCGCCCACGGGCAAAGAGCATTACTCCCCCTCGCCCGCCGCCAACACGGGCGACGGCCTGCGCCTGGCGGAATCGGCCGGCGGGCGCGTCGACGGCACGATCCCGAATGCGGCGGCCTGGGTCCCGGTCTCGGTCACCACGCGCAAGGACGGCAGCCAGGGCGTGATGCCGCACTTCATCGACCGCGCCAAGCCCGGCGTCATCGCCGTCACCCCCAAGGGCAGGCGCTTCATCAACGAGGGCGTCTCGTACCACGATTTCGTGCAGGCGATGGTCGCCGCCTGCCGGGACGAGCCCGAGGTCTCGGCCTGGCTGGTCTGCGACCACAAGGCCTTGCGCAACTACGGGCTGGGCTGCGTCGCGCCCGCGCCGCTGCCGATCGGCCGGCACCTGCGCAGCGGCTACCTCAAGCGCGGCGCGACCGTGGGCGAGCTCGCCCGGCGCATCGGCGTGGACCCCGCCACGCTCGAGCGCACCGTGGAGGAATTCAACCGGCACGCGCAGGCGGGCGAGGATCCGCTCTTTCACAAGGGCGGCAACGCCTACAGCCGCTACCAGGGCGACGCGCTGGTGCGGCCCAATCCCTGCCTCGCGCCCCTGCGGCAGGGCCCGTACTACGCGATCCGGATGGTCGTCGGCGACATCGGCACCTTCGCCGGGCTGGTCACCAACGAGCGCGCGCAGGTGCTGGACCGGGAGGGCGCGCCGATCGACGGCCTGTACGCGGTCGGCAACGACGCGGCCAGCATCATGGGCGGCAACTATCCCGGCGCCGGCATCACCCTCGGCCCCGCGGTGACCTTCGGCTACATCGCGGGCTGCGAGCTCGCCGGCCGCGGCGCCCAGCGGCAGGACGCCGCGCCGCCGGCCGCCGCCGGCACGGACGCGCCGCTGGCGGCCGCCACGCACTGAGGAGGCCGGACCATGCCGCTTTCCACCACCATCGCCCCCCGCCTGCTCGAAGGCCGCCTCGCGCTGATCACCGGCGCCGGCCAGGGCAACGGCCGCGCCCTGGCCCTGGGGCTCGCCCAGGCCGGCGCCCGCATCATCGCCACCGACGTGAATCCGGACGGCGTCCGGGAAACGGCCGCGCTCGTCCGCCGGGACGGGGGCGAGGCCTGGGACTTCGTCCTGGACGTCACCGCGCCCGCGGACTGCCACGCGCTCGCCGGGCGGATCGCCCGGGACGTCGGCACGGTCGACCTGCTGGTCAACAACGCCGGCATCATCATCCGCGAGCCCATGTCCAGCCCCGATGCGGCCGCCAACTGGGCGAGGACCATGGACGTCAACGTGAACGGCACCTTCAACGTGACCCACGCGCTGCTGCCCGCCCTCAAGCGGTCGCGGGGCGGCATCGTCAACATCGCCTCGATCGCCGCCTACGCGGGCCAGGGCGCGAGCCTCGGCTATTCGCCGTCCAAGGCCGCGATCCGGCTGTTCACGCAGTCCCTGGCGCAGGAGCTCGCGCCCAGCGGGGTGCGCGTCAATGCACTGGCTCCCGGCGTGATCGAGACGCCGATGACCGCGGCAACGCGCGCCGATCCCCGGCGCCTGGAGGGATTCATGGCCCGGATCCCCATGGGCCGGGTCGGCCAGCCCGAGGACCTGGTCGGGCCGGTGATCTTCCTGGCCTCGGACATGTCGCGCTACGTGACCGGGGCCACCCTGCCCGTGGACGGAGGTTTTCTCGCCGTCTGAGCCTTGCCCGCCGCGCGGGACCCCGCAACCGCCCGCCCCGGCCCCCGGCCCGCGGGCATCCCGAGAACCCCGGCGCAACAGCCGGCCCACCACAGAAGCACAGGAGACGACATGACACTCAAGCACCTCTACGCGGCCGTCCTTTCGGCCGCCCTCGCGGCCGCCGCGGCGCCCAGCCTGGCCGCCGATCCCATCGAGGTCGGCTACAACGGCGACCTCTCGGCGTCCCCCTCGGCCCAGAGCGGCCAGGCGGCGGTCCTGGGCATGCAGGCCGCGATCGACGACATCAACGCGGCCGGCGGACTGCTCGGCCGCCCCATCACGCTGGTCACGCGCGACGACGCCTCGGCCCCGCCCAAGTCCATCCAGAACATGGTCGACCTGATCGACAATGAAAAGGTCGCCGCGGTGTTCGGCCCGACCAACTCGGGCAACGCCATGGCCTGGAAGCACATCGCCAACCAGAAAAAGATCCCGGTCATCGGCAACGTGGGCTCGGGCACCGACATCACCAAGCCCATGGGCAAGGGCGCCGACAACTACATGTTCCGCGTCTCGATGGTGGACCGCGAGCAGGTCGCCGCCCTGATGGCCTACGTCAAGAAGAACGAAAAGTCCAAGGTCGTGGGCCTGATGGCCGAGACCACGGGCTACGGCCAGGGCGGCATGAAGGACATGAAAGAGATCGCCAAGCTGCAGGGCATCGACGTCGCCGCGACCGAGAGCTTCGGCGTGGGCGACACCGACATGACCTCGCAACTGGGCAAGATGAGCAAGGCGGGCGTCGACACCATCGTCGTCTGGGCGCAGGGCACGCCGATCGCCCAGCTCGTGCGCAGCATGGAAAAGATCAACTATTTCCCGCTGACCCTGACCTCCTGGGCCGCCGACAACATCACCTTCTACGATGCGGCCGGCAAGGAGCTCGCGGAAAAGCCGATCTTCATGCGCACCGTCAGCGATACGCACACGCCCGAGCAGGACAAGCTGTTCGAGCGCGTCAAGGACAAGCTCAAGGCGCCCAGCTCCTTCTCGTTCGCCCTGCATGGCTACGACTCGATCCTGCTGTACGCGGCCGCGGTGCGCCAGGCCGGCAATACCGACGGCTCGGCCGTGCGCCTGGCGCTGCAGGACCTGAAGGAACCGGTCAAGGGCCTGCTCAAGACCTACGACCATCCCTTCAGCGCCGACAACCACGAGGCCCTGACCGCCGCCGACCTGGTGTGGATCCGCTGGAAGGACGGCAAGCTGCATCCCTACAGCGACGCCATCATCGAGTCGCTGCGGCCGGAAGACTTCAAGCAATGAGGAACCGCGGGGCGCCCCGGGGACGCCCCACGCCACCCAGGAGGTCCACATGACTCAAGCGCTCTTGCAGGCCGTCATCAGCGGCCTGGCCGTGGGCAGCGCCTACGCCCTCGTCGCCCTCGAGTTCAGCATCACGTTCACCACCACCAAGACCCTGAACTTTTCCCACGGCGAATTCGTCTCCGCCGGCGCGTTCATCGGCATGAGCGCGCTGTTCCTGGCGCTGGGGCTGCCGCTGAGCTCCACCACCTTCAGCACCGCGGCGCCCGGCGCCGGCGCCCAGCTCCTCGCCCTGCTCGCGGCCCTGTCGATCATGGGCGCGCTGGGCTGGGTGCTGTACGTGCTGGGCGTGCGGCCCTTCGCGGGCCAGCCCGGCATGGCCTGGGTCATGAGCACGCTGGGCTTCGGCGTCATCCTGCAAAGCATCGGCCTGGCGATCTGGGGTCCCAAGCCCGTGGTCGTGCCCTCGCCCGTGGGCGATGAGGTCATCCGCATCCTGGGCGCCGGCGTGCGTCCGCAAGAGCTGCTGATGCTGGCCGTGGCGGTGGCGATCATGCTCGCCTTCGATTTCATCATGAACCACAGCATGGCCGGCAAGGCCATGCGCGCCGTGGCGGCCAACGGCCCCGTCGCGAGCCTCATGGGCATCAACACCAACGCCGTGATGATCGGCGCCTTCGTGGTCAGCTCGGCCCTGGCCGGCCTCTCGGGCTTCCTGCTCGCACCCATCGCGCAGGCCTCGCTGTTCATGGGCCTGGCCGTGGGCCTGAAGGGATTCTCGGGCGCGATGATCGGCGGCCTGAGCAACCCGCGCGGCTGCGTGATCGGCGGCTTCGCCCTGGGCGTGCTCGAATCCCTGGTCAATCTCTGGGATGCACAATGGAGAGACGTGGCGATCTTCGGCCTGGTGATCCTCGTGCTGGCCTTCCGCCCGACGGGCCTGTTCGGCACCCGGCTGGTGGAGAAAGTATGACGCGCGCACGGCACCTCCTCCTCGTCGCCGTGGCCTGCGCCGCGCTGATCGGCGCCACCTCGCTGCTGGACAACGACTACTACCTGCGCATTGTCTTCATGATGTGCGTCTACTACCTGTGCGCGGCCGGCATGAACGTGCTGGTCGGCTACGCGGGGCAGAAGTCCCTGGGCCAGGCGGGGTTGTTCGCCGCCGGCGCCTATGCCGTCGCCCTGCTGACCACGCGCAGCGACATGAGCCCCTGGCTGGCCCTGGCCTGCGCGGCCGTGATCTCGGGCCTGTGCGGGGTGCTGATCGCCCTGCCCTCGCTGCGCGTGCGCGGCCCCTACCTCGCCATGGTCACCCTGGCCTTCGGCATCGTCGTCGAAAAGCTCGTGGCCGAATGGATCGAGGTCTTCGGCGGCGCGCAGGGGATCTTCGGCATCCGGCCGCTCACCATCAACGACGCGCCGCTGGACACCTTGCAGTGGGTCTGGTTCGCGATCGTCCTGTGCGCGCTCACCCACGTCCTGCTGCGCAACCTGCTGCACGGGCGCTTCGGGCGCGCCCTGCTCTCGCTGCAGGCCGACGAGATCGCCTCCTCCTCGGTGGGCGTGCGGGTCTACCGCGCCAAGGTGATCGCCTTCGTCGTCGCCGCCGTGACCTGCGGCATCGCGGGTGCGCTCGTCGCCCAGCAGAACCAGTACATCAACTCGGACTTCATCAATTTCCAGCTCTCGATCTTCATCCTGCTGCTGGTGCTGTTCGGCGGCGCCGGCTCGACCTACGGCCCCCTGGTCGGCGCGGTCATCCTGACCCTGGTCGACGCCCTGCTCGCGCGCTGGCCGCCGGTGCAGCATTTCCTGTATGGGTTCCTGCTGCTCTTTGCGCTGTACGCCATGCCGCGCGGGATCACGGGCCTGTTCGCCAAGTGGTTCCGACGCGCGCCGGCCCCGCTCGAGTCCTCCGCCCAGCGCCTGCCCCCGCGGCGGATCGGCCCCCAGGCCGAGGGCGAGCTGCTCGAGGTCAGCCACGTGGACAAGTCCTTCGGCGGCGTCAGGCCGGCCCAGGACGTGTCCTTCGTCCTGCAGCGCGGCCACATCCACGCGCTGATCGGCCCCAACGGCGCCGGCAAGAGCACCATGATCAACATGCTGAGCGGCGTCATCGCGCCCAGCGCGGGCCGCATCACCTTCCTCGGCCAGGACGTCTCGGCGCGTCCCATGCACGCGATCTGCCGCATGGGCATGGGACGCAGCTTCCAGAACCTGCGGCTGTTCTCGGAGCTCTCGGTGCTGGACAACGTGCTGCTGGGCCGCCACACGCGCATGAGCAACGGCTTTTTCCCGTCGCTGCTGGGCCTGCCGGGCGCGCTGCGCCAGGAGGCGGTCACGCGCGACCGCGTGCTGCAGATCCTGGACCTGGTGGGCCTGGCCGCCCTCGCGCACCAGCCCGCCGGCAGCCTGCCCTACGGCTTGCAGCGCCGCGTCGAGCTCGCGCGCGCCCTGGCGAGCGAGCCCCAGCTCCTGCTGCTCGACGAGCCGGCCGCCGGCCTCAATCCGCAAGAGACCGCGGAGCTCGGCGAGCTGCTGCTGCGCATCGTGAAGTGCGGGGTGACGATCTTCATGGTCGAGCACCACATGGACCTGGTCATGTCGATCTCGGACCACGTCATCGTCCTGGACTACGGCATCAAGATCGCCGAGGGCCGGCCCGCCGAGGTGCAGGCCGACCCGCGCGTCATCGAGGCCTACCTGGGCGTCGACGCCGACGATGCGGCGCGGCCCGCGACGGCCTGAGCCCGGACGAAAGGAAGACACGAATGCTGAAACTCGATTCGATCGAAGTCTGCTACGGCGCCATCCACGCCGTCAAAGGCGTCAGCCTGGAGGTCGCCCCGGGCGAGGTCGTCGCCATCATCGGCGCCAACGGGGCGGGCAAGAGCACGCTGCTCAAGAGCATCGCCGGCCTGCAGCGCGCCAACAAGGGCCGCATCCTCATCGGCGATCGCGACTGCACGCAGATGCCGCCCCACGAGCGCGTCCGCCTCGGCGTGGCCATGTCGCCCGAGGGGCGCGGCGTGTTCGCCGACCAGACGGTGCGCGAGAACCTGATGCTGGGCGCCTACTCGAGGCGCCGCGACGCCGCCGCCGTGCAGGCCGCCCTGGCGCGCGAATTCAAGCGCTTTCCGCGCCTGGAGGAACGCCAGGACCAGCTCTCGGGCACGCTCTCGGGCGGCGAGCAGCAGATGCTGGCGATCTCGCGCTCGCTCATGAGCGATCCCCGCCTGCTGCTGCTCGACGAGCCGTCTCTGGGCCTGGCCCCCCTCATCATCCGCGACATCTTCGACGCCCTGCACGAGCTGCGCCGCTCGGGCCTGACCATCCTGCTGGTCGAGCAGATGGCGCGGCAGGCCCTGGGCATCGCCGACCGCGCCTACGTGCTCGAGACCGGGCGCATCACCCTGGAAGGCACCGGGCAGGAACTGCTGAACGCCCCCAAGGTCCGGGAAGCCTATCTCGGCTCGCACTAGCCGCGCCGCCCCTTTTTTTTTCAAGCAAGGACATCCGCCATGACACAAGCCAGCACCAAGACCTTCGCCAGCCAGGCCGACCTGGAGGAAAAGAAGGTCACCTTCAGCCAGATCTCGGAACACGCCTGGGCCTACACCGCCGAGGGCGACCCGAACACCGGCATCGTGATCGGCGAGGACTCGGTCCTGATCGCCGACGCGCAGGCCACGCCGGCCATGGCCGCCGACGTGATCCGCCGCGTGCGCGCCATCACCGACAAGCCGATCCGCTACCTGGTGCTCACCCACTACCACGCGGTGCGCGTGCTGGGCGCCTCGGCCTACCGCGACGAGGGCCTGCATGAGATCATCGCCAGCCAGGACACCCATGAGCTGATCGCCGAGCGCGGCGAGCAGGACAAGGCGAGCGAGATCGGCCGCTTCCCGCGCCTGTTCCGCAAGGTGGAGACCGTGCCGCCCGGCCTGACCTGGCCCACCATGGCCTTCACCGGCAGGATGACCCTCTGGATGGGCGGCCTGGAGGTCCAGCTCCTGCAGCTCGGACGCGGCCATACCAAGGGCGACACCGTCGTCTGGCTGCCGCGCGAGCGCACCCTGTTCTCGGGCGACCTGGTCGAGTTCGATGCCACGCCCTACGCCGGTGACGCCTATTTCAAGGACTGGCCGCAGACCCTCGACAATCTCGCGGCCCTCGAGCCCAAGGCCCTGGTCCCCGGCCGCGGCGCCGCGCTGCTCACGCCCGAGGACGTCGCCAAGGGCCTGGCGGGCACGCGCGAT